>Ga0129342_1000225_pt1 | contig 22887 bp, 17 predicted proteins | sample CPBDNA_5_FD_94426 | JGI IMG/M metagenome (GOLD analysis project Ga0129342, IMG submission 94426) | Freshwater to marine salinity gradient microbial communities from Chesapeake Bay, USA - CPBay_Sum_15_0.2_DNA | ecosystem: Environmental > Aquatic > Marine > Coastal | place: USA: Chesapeake Bay...
AATACAATCTTCAATTGGAAAGTAGAGAATGGTGTCAATGTCCCTTCTGTACCACCAATAGTGTATTCATATTGCCTAAAGATACTTCTATTATCATCGGTCTGAATACTGGTATCTTCTGTTGCAAGAATAAACTTAACAGTCTCAATATCCGTATCAGAACCTGCTGGTAATGTTCTGTAGTAAAGATCAATAAACGAATTTGTAGGTCTATTTGCTCCAAGCAGGACTTTCAATCCAACAGCAGGTTCGGCTAGATTGATAGGAATAGTGATATGCTTAGACAAGGAAGAACCAGAGTTTGCTGCACTGTCTGCTACAAAATCAATAGGATTGTTAAATGTAACATTAGGTTCAGCAGCAGTAGCAGAATCAGCAGTCTGATTATCAATCAAGTTATTGACAGTAGAAACAGATAGTGTTTGCAAATCAATTACAGGAGAAATATAGTTATCACTACTGGTAAGTGTAGATGTAAATTTAGCAGACTTTCTACCTCCAGTAAACGCTTCAATGTCTTCAATTCTAGAAGATGCAATAACTCTTGGTGATTCAAATCTAGTCAACTCATATGGTGTGACATTAGTTGAACTGAGTTCTGTGTATGCATTATTGGTAACATTATTGGCAGTAACCAATGATACATGACCAATGAGTTCAGCTGAAGTGCTAAGAGTAGTAGTATCAGCAGGTAAGAAAGAGTTTAAGTTCAGAAGCATTTCATCCATCAGAACGTTTCTTTCTGTTTCTACAGAAGCCCCTCCTACCAAAGAAGTTTCTGTTGCAGCAGAATCTACAGTGATTTGGAATGACTTACCATCTACTTTCTTAACAGTTTGTTCACCCATGATTGTACTACCTAAGATACCACCATATCTTGTAGCAGAGTCCAGTCCAGAGATTAGAACTTTATCATTCTTCACAAAACCAGAGTTTGGTAGCAGAATAACAATATCACTGTCGCCACTAGTTGTGGAAATCGGATTGATTCCTGGATTAATAGTTGGAACTGCTCTATTCTCAAATACAGCTGTACCACTTGAGGTAAAGTCTGCTCTATTAACTCTGAACATCATATCTCTAAACTGATCTGGTGTCCATGTAATAGAATTCTGAGACATAAAGAACGAACCAAGAGAAGGTTGCTTTCTGACTCTCTGTGAAGTGTCATTGATAATATATTCATCAATTTTAGAAACATAAACATTATAGTTTTGTGTATTAGCAATCAAAACAAGGGCATATTCAGTGTTGCCCTGTAAGTAAACAGGAGCATCAAATTCGAATTTAGTGGGCTTGGCACGAACTTGTTCAATAGTAGCTGTACTAGTGAAAGGTTGTATACCTCCTTGATCCTCAATCTCTTGAGGTGTCAAAGTTTTAACGGCACCAGGAACTATGGTATCTTGGGAAGGTACACCACTTTGTACAGGTCTAATTTCAAGTCTGATAGGAGTATTATCTTCTGGATCATCTTCTCCAAGTGCATTTATTGAATTTGGAGTAGTCGCAAAGAATACTTCAATACTTGTAATAAATCCACCATCAGCATTTTGAATTTGGAAAGACTGTGCAATTGGTTCCACCGTTGTAGTTATCGTTCTTGTAGTAGTAGTTGTTGAAGAAAATGTCAAATTAATAACAGAAGCATCAATACCAAGAGCAGAATAGTTTGCAACTGCTGAAGAATTGGAACCAGTTTCATTGTAATTTGCAGCTGTCTGATCAATATCCATGATCGCAACTCTTCTGTCACCTACATCAAATTTCAATGCGTCATTATTTGGAATAAAGAATGACCCTTCAATAACACCTGTATTACTAGTTACAAGTTGGAGTGACTTTCCTTGAGGATGCTCAGTTGCTTCAAGATATTGACCATCAGTAAAGTCATTTAGAACAGCACTATCAGAGAATCTAAAGAAGTCTTCAGTTCTTACAAAGTCTTTAATTGGTGTTCTATCAAAGTATAAGAAGTGTTCTCTTTTTGGAGCAAGTCCTTCTGCTCTAAAGAATACCTTTCTAGAACGAATAAATGGGAGAAGTGAGAGATCAACAACAATTGATCCAAAAATACCTCTAACTGTTCTAGTAACCGCCACATCAAAGCCCCGAAGAGTTCGCCCATCCCTTCTTAAATTGCCAAATTCAAGAATCCTACTACTACCTTCCACTTGAGTTCTACTTCTACTTGAAGTGGTAAAGTTAAAGTCATCAATAACGTCACCAACACCAATAGTAAGGTTTTCAGCACCCAAGTCAGCCGCAGTGATAAATTCACTAGGTCTGATAAGACTTTCAATTAACCGTCTTCTTGCCGCCTCATCATTACGGAACGATGCTCTATTTGCTGCCTGAGAACCTACAACTGTCAATTCTCTCCACTCATCTCTTTGTGGAGAAAGTGTCAAAGTTCCATTATAAAGGATAACATCAAATGGGTTTACGTTTTCAGTTTCAGTAGCTACATTTTGGTCAATTTCATTTACTTCTGAATAATTCAGGAAAAGCAAATCACCTTTTTGGATAGTATTGCTAGTGCCAGTGTTAGAACTATCATATCTAAGACGCACGTTATTTTGTGCGCCAAGTGGCATAATAACATTCTCATCAAGGTCCAATCCAGCAGAATATTGCTCAGAGAAAATATCAGAGAATACAAAGTCTTTGAAGTTATCAGCAAAGAAACCATTCTTAAATCTGTTATTACCATTTGCATCTAATACTTCAAGTGTAGATGTTTCAAGTTCTAACAGGTTAAGTGAAACAACTTCTTCTAAATTATTAATTCTATCAACAATACCACCAATATCCCGCATAGTATATCTGCGATTATTAACAATTGTAGCATTTAAATCTGATACATCATCAGTGTATGGGTTCAAGGTGAAGTTTGCCAACTCCATTGCATTAGATGGAACATCAGGTTTCTTTGGACTTATTGATGGAGTACCTTCAATGTAGTTTAATGCACCCTCAGATGTTGCAACCAAAACATCTTTTCTAGACTGGTAATAACTAATATCTGCTGAGATAATATCAGTATTAGATGGGAGTTCATGAACATAAGCCTCACCACCACTAAAAGTACCATCAGTATGTTTTTTGCTTCTAAAGTCAAGAACATTTCTTAGTTCAACTTCTGCACCATTGCGCAATCTATAAGTTGGAATATCTTCATACTCAACGGCACTTGGGTATGAGTTCACAGAAAAGAAGTTACCTGTTCCTGTATGATTAAAATGCTTATAGTAGACCTTTGTAGAAGTTGGAATAGACTGCCCACTTCTAAGAATTACCCTACCTCTATCATAGAAGTTGTCTCTTTGACCATTATCTGTAATAAATCTACTAGAAATGCTATTACCAGATGCATCACCAATAGAGTCAAAACTGAAAATGTCATAGTCCTGTAAGGTAAAGAACCTAAGTCCAGAACCATCACTTTCAACATCACTAGTATTGTTAAAAGTTTGAGTAAGTTGAGCAGATAAAGTTTTATCTCTTTGTCCTGAACCTGTCAAACTTACTGAGACATATCCCAAAATTTGATATGTACCACCAGATGTCGGTAGATTGGTATATGTAACTTCTGAACCAGTTGGAGTTCCCCCTAATGTTGGAGTTGTGTCTACAATAGCACCATCACTTTCATCAGTGATAATCCAACCTGTAACATTCGCACCAATACTACTGTTTAGGTCTGAACTATTAAGGGTTAAACTAGTTCCGGTAGCAACTTTTGTAAAACTTCTTTGCACAGTGAGAGCATTTACCTCTACACCAGTATCCTTTACAGGTCTAATTCTAGGTAATGCAAAAAATACGTTATTGTTATTTGCCTCTTTGATTACAGCATTATTGTTTTCTAATACTAGATTAGCATAGTTATCGGAGTCTAACCCAATACTAACTGTATTTCTGAAGTTATTGGAACCAGTCATTTGAACATCAAAAATATGGTATCTATAGTTAGCACCATCTTCTAAAACATTTCTAATTCTAGCTGTTCCTAAAATCTTAGAGTCATGGATAGCTTCTCCAGAATCACTATAAAGATTCCACCGTTCAAGTGAACTAACATTTGGTAGACCTTTAATGTCATTTGATATAATATAATGCCCATAGTTAGCAACAATATTTTCATTTTCTAATGGGACAGTAGTAGTCTTTGATCTATTAACATCAATGAGAGTATTTTGTGGTCTAGAAACTCTATAACCATTTATATATGCAGTGCCAGGAGAAATATCTAATGTAAATTCATCTGCATCTTTTGCTTTAAACTTGGGAACAAAACTTTTTACAGTATAGTTTCCAGACTCTTCAAAGGTGCGAGTTGCTAATTCTTTACCAATCACACTATAGGTATTTTCATCAATTTCTCTTTGAACAACACCATTAATCAATCTATTAGTAATAATAAAGTTTGTATCAGAATCAATAATAGATTCACTTTGAGCAGCTAGTGTGAGAGTAATTCTATATCTGTCAGCGCCAGGTGCAGTTTCGTTAGGTAGAACGTTTTGATTGTCATAAAGTGCATTGGTATCGTCTACAGTGACAATATCTTCTGTGATTAAAAATCCAACATTAGTGGTAGGAGTATTTGAATATTTTGAAATGATTTTGCTTTGTGCCTGTGTCTGTACAAAAAGACCACGGATAAAATATGCACCATCATTAACAGCGATTTTAAATCCCTTGCCCGTGACAGAAACAGGGTCAGTGACAGGATTAACAGTTACTGTTCCTGTGCCGGACCCATCACCGCCTTCTTGACCATTTGTTAGTGTGCCACTTGCAGAGAAAACAATTGGTGTAGAACCACCACCCGTTGTACCTCTATCAATATAGTCAACATAAACAGTTGCAGGATCAGAACCATCTTGTGCAATAAAGTCAATTACTCTTGCTTTAATTCCTGTTCCAGATTCAGTAAGAATATCACCAACATAAAGTGTTGGAGTACCTAGAAGTCTTACATATTGAATTTCATTGTCAGTGACTAATCCACCTGGAATTACAACAGAGCCTTCTCTGAAGATATTTCTACCAAAGCGTTCCATCTGCTTTTGAATGATGGTCTGCATTTGGGTGAGTTCTCTTGCCTGAAGCGCTCTACCAGAGTTAAATAGAATTCGCTGATAATTATCACCTTCACTAAAATCGTCCTTATAGGTGGACGAAAAAGTATTTTCATTTTTTGTTACTGCCATTTCTATCTAACCTTTATTAAAACTGAATGGTAATTTTAATGTCTTCTGTTCCTGCTGTAGTTCTTTCAACAGCAGCTCTACTCTCTACATATAATAAGTCTCCAGAGAATGGATCGACTTCAGCATCCGAATCTGAAACAATTGTTCCCTTATTATCAGGGACTGCTGAGTCTAGTAAATCCTCCACTCCGACAGTAAACGGCACAAATCCTGTATTCTCATTTTGGTGATATAAGATTGTAGCAGATGTACCTGCAACTATTGCAGTATTTTTATCTACATATGCTCTTGCTTTTGGTTCAGTGCCACCTTGAGAAATTACATTATCTACTGCAATAGCATTAAGAGTAGTGCCACTACCAACTGTAAGAATTCTTAATGCACTTCCTGTAGTTGCTGTAAAATCAGAATCAGCAGAGGATCTACTTGTAGGAATTTTTGGATTTTTCAGAATACCAACTTGTCTAAAGTCTGCACCTGTGCCAACTAAGAAATCGCCAGACCCAGCTTCACCTACAAGTTTAGAGTTAAACATAATAGAAGTTGATTTTAAATCATCTCTAGGATCAGCACCAATACCACCTTTAGAGATGATAGGTTTTACTACAAGACCAGATCCACCACCACCACCGCTTGAGGTAACAGATGCATGATCGTATCCAGCACCAAATGGGAAACCTCCGGCAGAATCATCAACATTAACTGCGACAACAGACCCACCTACAACTGTAGCAACTGCTCTTGCATTACTACCATTACCATTTACTGTGATAGTTGGTGCAGAAGTATAACCAGTACCATTACTAGTTACACGGTATCCAACAATCTGTCCAGCAGCTGCTGCATCTTGGACATCCTTCTGGGATTGTCTAATGTTACTCAGTCCAGATGTTTCTGTAACCTTTTCAACAGGAATAAAGTTTGAGGTAGCAAATGCACTCAGTCTTGTAGCAGATTGTGTAAACAAGAACTTCCAAACATATCCATCAGAAGTTTTTACAGGTGAGGTAGTTGTTCCTGTAGTATCCGGGTTTACAGTAGAAGTATTTGTATCACCAGTCAGAGCGTTCTTACCTTGTCTGAGACAGATATAAACACGGTTAGATTCAGTAATTACATAATACTGGCCATTCTGTGCAGAAGTTTGATTATCTCTATAAGGCTGATAGATTGTGCCAGATGACCAATTGTATCTCTTAGCAACGAAACTTACAGAAGCAATTTTTTGAATAGACTGTAGATTATCTCTAAAGTCTCTCTTTGTTGTTTCAATATCGGTAATGGATGTTGGAGCAGTATCTGTTTCATTCCATGCATCAGACTTACCAATACCCAAATAGTAGTTATTAGAGTCTGCTTGTAAGTCCTCGATTAATTTTTCTACTACTAATTGCTTAGTGTCTGTAGTTACTGTTGCTACCATTTCTTATCTCTTCTTATGTAATTACTACGTCGGTATCGGCCGAATCTTTATGCCCGATTAAATACCAATTTGAACCTTCCCAGATTGCTTGGGCAGAACCATATTGACTTAGTGCGAAGTTTGTGCCATTTGCAAAGTTTGTTGGAGTGACTGTTGCTACACCATCATTCTTATTCAAAAAGATCTTATATTGTCCAATTGATGTGCCATCACTAAGAGTTGCAGCAATTGTTCCTGGATCAGCAATATTAAACAAAATTAAAGTATCAGAATCGTTTACAGTGCCATCTCCGTTCATTTCTTGAGTGGCATAGGAAGCATTAATACCATTAGTCACAATACTGTTGCCCCCAAGAGTAGAATATAACTCATTAAAGTTATCGTTGATCTTCTCTCCACCAGACCTCAGTGTGTCACCAGTGCCATCATTGGCATTTGTTCCAATATCTAAAGTTTGTTTTGCCATTTTACCTACTTACACATTGAATTGTTTAGTTATATTTATCATACAATTTGACTCAAACCAGTCCCATCTATTTCGTCCAGACTAATTACCCTTAGTTTTCTTTCAAAAATTTCTACAGCAAAATTGATAGCATCACCATTGGAAATTGGCACATCCGTTTGGAGAACACCACCTTGCGGATATCTACCACTTGAACGGGTAGTAAACCCTAAATTACTATCTCCTAACATTTCACTAGGCCGTATAGCATCTCTCAAAAAAGAGTATTCCCTGACGCCTCCGTTTTGAAAATAAAAACCGGTGCCATTAATCAAGCCGTTTGAATAATCTTGAGCCTGAGCGATTTCACCAAAAATGTAAGCGTCACCATAAGCAGTGCTTGAGCCATCGAAGCAACCGTATAAGATTACAGCATATTCATATCTACTTGATCTGTCGGAGTCAACAAATCCATCAATTATATCTCTTATCTGTGTTACATTTTTTGTACAATTGAAAACACCAGTATTTACAGGAACACTATCCCAAGTATCATCTAAAAGAAATGCAGGATTTGCTAAGTAACTAGTATTGTCAATTAAACTAACATCATAAGGAGTTGAACCATATGCCACTAACACTCTTTCATAATTACTAACACCAAAGTCAATTTCATTTACTGTAAGATTGCCTGTTATATTTACTTCACCATCTGTAAGCCTCATCACTTCAACATTATTATGCTTGAAGACTAGTGGAGTGTTTACTTTTGTAGTTTCAATAACTGCATGATTATTAGAATCAAAATGAATAGCAAAGTCACTGTCTGTGCCAAGTTTAATCATTGAACGGTCTGGCATAGTAATATCATCAGAATCACTTAATACAATATTACCATCTACAGTCAAGTTACTATTAATTGTAGCAGAGTCGGAAACTAATAACGCCCCCGTGACTGTTCCACCAACATTTGTAGTTTCAATTCTTTTAGTGTTATTATAGTAAAGTTCTACAGCACCGTCTTCTACAGCAGAAATAATTTGTTCGTTATTAGCAGCATTTTTAAGACTATAGTTATTAGACAATAAAACTAGATTTCCAGTTCCAGCATCTTTAATATAAGTATTTGACCCATCGTGGTAAATTTGAAGGTCATTACCATCACCAATATTAAGAACAGCATTATCAGCTAAGTTTACACTACCAGCGAATGATGCACTATCACCAAAAGTTGCAGTGCCAGTTACATTTAATAATCCTGTAACTCTTGCACTATCAGAAAATGTTGCAGCACCAGTTACATCTAATGTCCCTGAAATTGTAGTATTACCATCAGAGTCAATCTTGACGTTGTTTGTTCCTACAAACTTGGAACCATTATAACGCAGAACAGAATTGTTTTCTTTTACACCAGCAGGCCATACTGCCCATGATGTATTGAACATAGCACTATCAACATTCTCAAACTGATTGTTAATTTTAAGACCAGCACTTCTTAGAGTGTCACCGGTATTGTCGTTAGCAACCGTGCCTCTATTAAGAACGTTATCTGAGTCTAATACATCTAGTGTGCTTGCCATTTTTTATTTCCTATGAAAACCCGTAAATTTATTTATATCAAACATATGGACCAATTGCTGAATCTAAACCAGAATCATTGTAGAATGGGAAGACGCCTTCATCCATTGTTTCGGTTGTGCTAGAGAATCTAATGCCCGGAATAAATCCGATAGTATCAAATGTGCCACTGTCTTCATCCATTGTAATACCAGAAGAGTCAGACATGTTGTATGCAATTTCAGCAGAATTATCACTGTCACTAAATCTTCTAGAGTTAGGATCAAGAATGTCTGCAATAGAGATATACTGACCATTGTATGTTGCATTGTTGAGAATATCAGAATCTTCTGCATCAGTCTGGTAAATGTCAAATCCACGACTAACAGCAAATCTTCTCTGTGCATCACTATCAATTGCAGTGACAGAAGTAAGACTTGTAAATTCAGTTTCACCATCAGAAACAATAATAGATGCAGCAGAAGCAGCAATATCAGAGTCTGTAATAATTTCAGTAAGTGGACTTCCGAACATATTTACAACTGGTTCAAAGGCTGTTTCAGTAAAGATAGCATAACCAGCTGGGTGTAGATATGTCTTATAATAATCAAACCATTCTGTTGCCGGAATAGAACTTTTGATAAGAATAGAAAAGATTTGATAGAAATATGAATCTTGAATGAACTTTAGTGATTCAGCACCAATTCTACTCTGACCAACAATAAACATATCATTTCTAGGTAATAATTTTTCAACGTCTTGTTGGAAGAAATATCTAAAATATGAATCAATAGAAACGTTTGTGCCTTTAATCTTATAAAGACTTGGTAACTGTTTAAGTGCAAATCTAGGAGATGGGAATTTGTTCACACCAAAACTTGGAGACTTTTCCTGAAACAGTAAACTCAAAAATTCTTCAGAAGTAGACTCTGGGTCTCTTGCAGTAAAGATATTTTTTAAGTCATGAGCAATACCATCTTCACCGTCAATATACTCATAGTATGCTTTCAGAAACTCTACTAACTTAGGATATTGTTCTTTAAAATGTTCAGGGACAATTGTATCAACCTGAGATTCTTTCAAGTCAACATTTAATCTATTTAAGTCAGAGAGAGTTTTAATATTAGACATTGTTAGTTAGTTACACCTACAATAGCTGATGCTTCATTAGTGTCAGGAGTAGCAACAGCAGTATTTGTACCAATTGAGATTAGAGTATTTCTTAATGGTTTGAATACACTATCATCAGCAGCAGTAGCAGTAATAGTTAAGTATGAATTTCCAGACGCAATAGACTCTGGTAAGAACCCTACAAGATTGACTTTACCTGTATTTGGTTCATAGTTACCAATATTTGAAACGACAACATTACCCTGCTTATCAACTGCTTGTAGTGTAGTTGAGTGTAAAGGAGCATTTCTAACTGTACAAGAAACACCATTCACAACAAATCTATCACTAGTAATACTAGGTACAGACATCAAAGGAGCTTCAATAGCATTAATGAAATTAATTGTATAATCTGTTCTTACGAAAGAACCACTGTCTGGGTTTACTACCGGAGTAAATCTAGCAGACATTTTAATATCAATATTTGAACCTAAAACAGAAGGATCAGCTACATCAACTTGCGCTTCAAGTTTAGACTTTCTAATTGTAGCATTAAATTTACCAGAGTTTGCTGCAAAATAGGAAGAGATTGTACTTTGAATTTTACCCTGTAATGCATTTCTAGTCAAGTTTGTCAAGGATTCATTATATCTAAAGTTTGTCACCAAATCCAAGTATATGAATGTAGGTTCAACAAACTCTGCTTCAACACCAACTATAGAAAGTGGATCAGTTAGATTGCTTTTAATCAAAGTCTGTAGAGCTGCTTTTTGAATTGCATTAACATCACTTTCATATACAATAGAGATAATTGTCTTGCCATACTTGGCAGGAATATTGTCTTCACCACCCCATGCATTAATAGACTTAATACCAGGTACACCGTTAGCAATTACACCCCTATAGTCTCCTGCTGCCACCAGTCTGTTCTGTGCAAGGTAGGAAAGTGGAGCATTTGTGCGAATAGATTCAAGGCTTTCTTTATCTGCACCGAATGCTGACTTAGTACCTTTTCTAACAATAGTATTCAGTGTTCTGTTGCCAAATCCAGATACAGCCAATGTAGAAACAGGACTAAATGAACTAGCACCATTTGCTGATAGACCATTTGTTCTCAAATAGGTAATACGGATAACTTCACCATTTACAGGGTTTTTACCTGTAATACCCAAGACACCAAAGTTAAACTCCCAATAACCATTATATGTTTCTAATGGAAGATAAAGAGCAGTGTCTGCTGTAACACTTGTAATAGCATTACCACCAGAAGTAGCGTTAGCACTAAAGTAAGAAGTAAAGTTATCAGAGTTGATATTATCATAAACCTGAACACCAACTGTAGACAAATCTAGGTTTTCATCGGGGACAACATATACTTGTCTATCACCTGTAATTTCGGCAATAAATGTTTTTACAACCAATTCACCTTCAAATACTCTAATGTAAGGATCACCGAGAGCATCTACAAAAGTATAAAGGTTTGGTTGTAATGGATTTGGATAAGCAGTATGCTCTACTAATGTTCTAAATATATATTGTGTACCATCAACAGTTGCAGTGAACTGTGTTCCAGCGGGCATAGTGATACTGGAAGGTTTACCTGAACCAGCTCCCAAATCAACTGTTACTGTCAACTGAGCAGTAGATGCAGTCTTTGATCTTGGGATATATCCAAAAGACAGTGAGTGGTTTACCAAAGATGTTCTAAGTTGTGCAGTAGGAAGAAATGCCTCATTTAAGGCAAAGTTTGCAATCAAGCCATTTAAATGTGTATTATATGCCAACACATCAAGGATATTAGAAAGTCCAGAACCTTCAAAGTCATAATCTGCAAATTCAGACTTCTGTGCAAAGTATGTCTTTAGAGATGTTTTAATATCATCAAAGTTTAAGTCTGATGAATTGATTGTGGTCGCCATTCTTATCTAATCCTTGATATTGAAGTATCTAGCACTACAAGTTCTTCTGTGTTTACAACTTTGAATTCAACTCTAACCCCCAAATAATTTCTATCAGGATTATCTCTAACATTAACAGAAACTAACTCAACTCTAGGTTCATATAATCTAAGTGCATCTGTAATAGCATCTTCAATCAAAAAGGCATTTTCTTCATCAGTAAAGTTTTCAAATAATCTAGAGCGAAGGTCTGCACCAAAGTTAGGTTGAAAAGGCTTCTCACCAAAGTTTGTCTGTAAAATTGTTTTCACAGATTGTTTAACAGCAGCAGCATCAGTCTTTTTAAAAATATCACCTGTGGTTCTTACAGCAAAAGTCAAATCCAAATCACTATATTTACGATTTCTCGTAGTGACAATGGATGACTCTAAATTGCCATCTTCTATTGAAAGTGCTTTTGTAACTGCCATTGTACCATTTTTCTTATTATTCTATGTTTTATTTATACTGAAAATACCCAAGTCCATCAGTAATGAAGGTTCTGAAATTAATATCAGTTCTAACTTTTCTCTGATATATTCCTCTATAGTTATTATCAACCTTGGGCATTACAACAATAATCTCTGCATGATAAACTTTATCTTTCTCTAAAATAACGTTTTCATCAAACCTACCAGAGATAGGGTCTTCAACTACAGGGTCTAAACTATCATAGTGTAAAATCAATCCTTGGAACAGATGATTGTCTTTCCAATAGTTTGCAAGTTCAAATGTAGCATAGGCATCATTCTGACCTTTACTATTCAAAACCTCATATACAACTGCCCTACCTTGTGTCTGTAAATCTCTAATGTCTCCAGTTACAAGAGTTTCGCCACTTTGCTTTTTAACTAAACCTTCAGTTACAATCAAACTGTGTTTCTTAAACTTTTCACTATTTCTAAAACCTTCAATTAGAGGAACATGACAATAGAACTGCTTTGCAATCTGCTTGCGTTCACTATTATTTAAATGATTGACAGTTGCTCTAGTTCCCGGTGAAGATACAAATAGAGATAATGGAATACCACTACCGAGTTTAGTGCCTGTGTCAATTTTCTCAAGTTTTATAGGATCATAAATTGGACTTGGTAAAATTCTAGACAAACCCAAATTTTCTTTATATCTTCTGATAGTCGCAGAATTAATCAGTGACTTCTTAGAGTATTTCACTTTAGAGTCTTTACCAAAATATGTTCTCATTCTTTTGGCAATTGAAACAAAATAATCTTTTCCAATAATATTTTTTGCAACAATAGCACCTACAAAGGTGCCATCATTTCTGTTATTAGGGTCTCTTAGTAAGGCTCTTGCTTGTCTAGTTGTGAGTTTATTAAAATTTACATTTACCATTACTTCCACCCTTTACTTTCACCCAAGTCATAAGCATTAGACCATCCTTGATCAGATAGACTATGATGTTTGTTACCCTTTTCATGATAAGCCATTGCCTTGGACAGTGCAATAGTTCCTGCTTTTGTTTTGGTGTAGTCGGCCACATTCTTACTAGTATCAATACCCTGCGCTTCTAAATTTTTTAAGTAATCAGGAATCCCATTACCATCGGCCCATTTATCAATTGCAACTGGAATAGGTTTATTTCTGTAGAGCGGCTCTTCTTTCAGCAAAGACATCATTGCAGCAGCACCACCTTCTGGTGTTGCAAATCCTGCAATAGAGTGTCCCCCACCAATTATGTCACTATTTGGAATACGACCGTATTTGTCTTCCCAAGATGAAGGATATATTCCACCCGGATTGTTATATCTCTCGGTAGCAGGGTCATTTGGATCAAAATCTCCTACTCCCGATCTTTCTTGTCCTTTATCATTTAATTTTGTACTTCCTTCAGGAATTTCACCATCTTCAAATGTCTCTGGAGTATCAACAGGGTCAGAAGGAGAAGTTGCACCACCTGTATCAAACCCACCTTGAACACTATTCTTAATACTTTCATCAATTACAACAGGTTTACGAATACCAACATCATAGGTTTTAGTTTGCCCTTCAGTCAAGTTTGCTTCTGTAGGCTTAGCAGTCACTTCAGCAACAGGGTCTGTGCTTGTCATGTATCTTGCTCTTTGTGCTGTGCCGATAAGGTCACCATGATATGTTTTACCATACATGACCATATTTTCACCACCAATTGTCCCTTTTGAACCAAGAATAGATGTGCATATACCAACTAGTCTATTTGCTAAAGCAGAACTTGTCATATTTTCTTTAGCAGTAAGTGTCATATGTCTACCAGAGTAAATATCAATATCTTTCTCTGCTGCCATTCTCAAGTAGTTCTTTGCATAAATGTAAGTATTATTCATAGCACCGATAGTATAGTTACCAAGAACAACTTCTGATTTATTACCTTGTAGAGTTACAATTCTATCACCTACAAAGTTTTCTACCTTTTCCTGTTCAATCTCTTCTACTTGTTTACCTTTTGTGGTAACAGTGTAGTTGTTACAAGATACATTAAAGTCACCTTCTACATTAATATTCAGATTGCCTTTATATGTAATGTCACCATTAGCATTTACAATCATCGTAAAATCATCACCAACCAAATGCACCATTTTACCCACTGAGTTAATAAGCATTGTAGCTTGTTCATCAGCCTTTGGATACATTTCAATACCACTACCATCTTTATGAACATAGGATAGACGTTCACCACCTTGTGTATCGTCATGTTCAATTCTATGTCCAGAGGAAGTTTCTTCTACTTTGTTATGAGGATACTTTGGTTGCCAATCGGTTTTGATTAAGTCAGCACCTTCAACGCCATCAGGCAAAACAATTTTAGGTTCCCACTCTTCCCGTGCAGCTTTGTTGGTAGTTGCCTTGCCAATATATTCCTCTCTTGGGAATGCACCATCCGGGTCTTTAAATCCTGTATCAGACATCTATCTGAATCCTCTTGCTCTACTTGCAGCCATAACTCCATCTACACCTAATGACCCCACTCTTCTAGCATCAGCATTTCGCAATACATTTCTTTTACCAAAAGAATTCTCAACATATTTCACAACATCAAAGCCAGGGTCTGTTGCATTAAGATTTATATCAGAATGACCAAATGCTTGCCCACCTGGAAGAATAGTATAGAAGCACTTCATAAATTTATGGAATGTATTCCACTGTAAAGGTGAGCATGAATTAATATCTTGCACACCATCATTCAATCCACCTACAAAAGCAACACTAATACTGTGCTGTAAGTGGTTTGTAACTGTTGTGTGTGCAGGGGTAGAGTTAATCAGTTTATTAATCTGAATACGTCCATCTCTGAGAATCAGGAAGTGGAAGTTGATATCATCTAACCCATATTGATTAGAGAACCAATCAACTAATTCATCTCTTTTAAAGTTCTGTCTATAATCACTAGAAGTGTGATATACAATAACTTCAGTATATTCTCTTCTGCTAGAACGCAAGTATGATTCTAGTTCTTCAGCAGTTTCAATTATATCACCAACTTCAACTTTGTCAACATCAAAAATTGGATTTACATCATTACCTAAAAAGTCTGATTGTAAAACCTTTTGAGAAGGATTAAAAGCATCAGCAAAATTGATTGTCGTAGTTACAGCCATTATATCTTAATCCTCTTGTGTGCCTGTTGTAGTTCTAACAGGTGAACCACTAGATGACCTAACAATACCACCAGTGTCAGTTCTAACAATATTTTGTAAATCGCCAAATGTATCTGGTCTAGATGCTTCTGTAGGAATGAACATATTCTTTTTAAATTGGTCAGTTGATATTTTGTTCAATTGGTCACCTAAAGCCTTGCACGACCCTACTCCACCATCACCACCTCCTGAAGTGTCACTATACCTAACATTTGTGCCTTTTACATATATCAGTGTCGTGTCACACAACATAGCAGAAAGTTCAGCAGCATAAATGCCCGGAGAACCACCCACTCTTGTTTCATCTTCTTCTGTGAGTTTAGACCTTTTTGACACAGAATTAGGGTCTTCATAAGTGCCTACTTCTGCCCTTGCAACACCAGGAGCAAGACCACCCGGAGTTAGTGGTTTATTTGATCCACCATCAAATGGATTTGGCGCACCTTTACCGGGTTGATTTTCATGTTCTACTTTTTCATTACCAATAATCTTTGTCCCAGGTGGACCATAGTTAGGAAAGTCAGTAGGATCAAGATTATCATCAAACTCTTCATTTGAATTCAGTTGGTTATTTAAAATTCTTTCTGTAATTTCTGCTTTAGTTTCAAATGGGTGAGTTGAACCTTTTGGAAGATAGTTTGCAACATATTTATCAAATTCTGCACCAAGATTAGGATCACCCAAGTATCCAGTAACTTGTCTAGAATTTTGATCCTGAGTTGGTGCAACTTCTTGGTTATACGTGGTACTCATTATACACTGTTCCTATCTAAAAGATCATATGCAGTATCTATGGTATTCTGAAGACCTGTATTATCTTTCAGAATATATTCATGAATAATTTGTGCAGCCTGTTCTACTGTCTCTGCCTCTTTTAATTCATTACCTCTTAGAGAGTCGTCCTCTTTGAGTCGTTTAAATAAAAAGTTTGTTTGATTTATGATTTCATTTATATCTAAATTTTTAGAAAAACAATAATCAAAATATTTTTGTTTTGTTGTGCCACGAAACTTAAAAACACCAAATGTTACATCATCACCAGTTTGCCCACCTGCCACTCTTGTAGGGTCTGGTTTTGGTGTTACATCTGTTCCAACTGTAGTTACAGTTTGACCTAATCCGGGTACAATAAGTGCCATGATAACTCCTTACGGTGCATAACTCGCAGCTGCTACTGCTGCCGCTGTTACTGTTGAAAACCCTTCTTGTTTAGCTGCCTGAAATACAGTCTGACCTTGAGAAGAGTTTGCGATAATTGTGCCACCAACATTAACGGCATTAACAGTGCTTCCAGCACCACCAAGAGACGTGCTAATTGCAGCTGGTGTAATTTTTGCTTCTGGTTTAATATCTTCACCTGGCGCTTGTTCTATCTTACCTATAGTTCCAATAACTAATGGATTTTGAGAATGCTTTCCGTCCAAGAAAATACCGAATACCCATGAACCTTGTTCAATACCTGTAGGACTTCTGCCGACACCAGAAACACCCCCATATGTAGCAGGGACTAGAACAGAAGCCCACGGTAGTAACTCTGTAGGAACTTCAGTAAGATATGGATTGTGCGCACCATAAACTCTAACCCTGACTCTACCAAGTTTTTCAGGGTCATTTTTATTATCTTCAACAATACCCAAGAACCATCGGGTATCGTCTCCATAAAACTCTTTCTGTAATACCTTGTATAGTTCCATATCTTTAATTCTGATTCAGTTGTTCACTGCCCAATCTTGGGTCAGTGCTTGTTTTAGTTGCTGTCACAGTTGCAGTCAATCTATTTTGGAAAATAGTATACATGACTTTTTGAATGAGATATTTACCTGACCTTTTCTTATCCCTAACAGTTTCTTGATTAGACTTTTCTTCTGCTGGGATATCTTTCTGAATATAGATATCCATCTGTTTACCAAGTTTATCAAATCCAAAAGAAATGCCGGGAACAGTAATATTAATAGGTTGCTGATCCATGAATGAATAGATTGCTCTAGATTGTGCTTTATACAAATGCTTGTCTACAGTTTCTTCTTCCAAGAAAGAGAACTTATCATCAAATAGTTTTCTAGTTGCAATCTGTGTAGTATATGTATTTTGACCAGTATGGTAAGTTCTTCCCGTGCTAAATCCAGGGTCATAATTATATAGTGTAGAACCATTAGGTTTAGGTAAACTGCCTAATGGTTTTGTCAAGTCGTAAATAACTTCTTCACCACCATACTCATATGTATCAACAAATTGGTAATAACCACCATATACATTTCTAGCCATTGCTAATAATGTATCTTCATTATTGTTAATTGTATAGTTTGTGATTTTTTTACTTAGAATAGCATAGTCTTCTGGTGAACCCGGTGATTTATTGGCAGTTGTGGCAAAGATGTATGGATCACCATCATTAAATGCACCTTGTCCCAAAAGAACAGAAATATCTTTTAGTTGTAGTTCATTGTCAACCATAGTAGAATAAAAGTAAAACGGTATACCAGAACCATTCGTGCATCTTGCAGCTATCCAATTTGCTGCTTCTAAAGGTGATACTGTAAATGGAAATACCACTCTCATATCAGATTGTGCTGGACTACCTTCTGGTTTTACAGCAACACCCAACTGCTCAGAACAAATTTGATTACAAATAGCATCAGGTGTACCTTCATATACTTTGCTGAATCTCGTAAGATTACTCAGCATTACATGCTCTTCAACAAGCTTTACAACAAATGCAGACTTATCATCACCGACCTTTTGCCCAAAGTCAATACCCATACAAATGAATTCTTTGTTTACAATAGGTTGTAAATCTGCATCTAATACTATAATCTGAACTTTTTCTTGCCCTTGAAAATGAACAGCGTTAGAAGCGTTAGCAGAATCAATAATAACCAAACGACCCGTTATGTAAGGAAGTCCAATGTTCTCATACATGTTGACTTCTGCAACAATCTTTGTAATTTCTCTTTGACCATATCTCGGAGAAGAAACAATAACTTTTGTTTGAGCAACATATAAAGGATGATGTTTACCAGTGGTACTCATTAATAACTACTTCCCCCACCACTAGAAGAAGAAGATGATGATGCAGTAGTAGACGCTGTAGAAGTAAATGAAGCATCACCAGATACTAGGCTAATAGTATCTTCAATTTGTTCTGACTGAGATTCAGAAAGAATTCTCTTAAATGCTGTATCAAATTGGACAATAACTTCAGGTCGCAAAACTTTAATAGTTCTAACTTCTTCATTCTCTTTTTCATAACGTTCTAAGAATGTTACAGGTGTGATTGTCGCAGGAACTAGAGTATCATAATTAGTTGAAATATAATTTTCAAATTCATTTTGAACAAATACAAAAGATGCATTGTTATCTAATGTGTTGTCAATAGTCTTGTCACTAATAAAAGGAGATTGTGAAATCAATGTTCCCGTATTACCAACATTACTATACACTACAAAATTTCTTTCATCTTCATTATCAACACTATTTGCTGAAATATCATCAAAAGCGAGTGCTGCGTAAGGATATAAATAGTCATCATCGGGATCATTGGGATCATCGTTAGGGTTAGGTATCTTATAATTTCGTACACTTGCGTTCACATCTGATCTAAACTCAAATCCAAGATATTGAGGAACATTAGATTCTGCACCATATAAATTCAATTGATTATCAACCAAAGTAAATGTATGATAAACAAATGAAGTAGGAGGTGTACCACCAGCCTGACCAATACTATTAATAATAGCACCTAATTGGAGTGCAATTACTGTTGAAAATGCTTCATCAATACCAAGAACACCAACCAAAAAGTTGTTTGACCAATCTGCAATAGTATAACTATCATCATTATTAAACTGTTGCTGTAATGCACCACCAATAAGAAGTGCTGAACCACCAGGAATAAGGTTGCCTAATACAGACTGAGTTGTAACTTCATCCAAACTAAAGTTTGTGTAAATAGAACTTAGGTTAGAAATATTAATCTGGTTAATAACAAATTTATCACCTGTCAGTTCTGTAGATAAAGGATTACTATAGAATTCTGCTGCTAAAACAGATGTATTTCCTGTCCAAGTAATTTCATAGGATACTCTTTGAATGAATGGCGCCTGTGGTGCAATATCTACATAGTTACCATCAGAACCTTCATAGTGATGTTTTGCATTATATTCATCTACTACTTTATCAATAACAATATTTTTATCTACTTCATCTTCTGTAGTAAGAATTGTTTCACCATTAATAAAATTAGCATCTGTTAAGATTTTTGTTACAATTGAATATTGAAATCCAAATGAAAGATTACTAATAGTTGCTTCTGTTTTATCTTCTGAAATAAGAATTGTGTGATTTGTTACAACAGTATTTGTAGTAGTATTAGTAACAACCCAATCACTACTATTTACAAAAGTATGATTAGTAGATAATTCAATATCTATATCACTATTCGTATCTGGTGTGCCTGTAAATGTTTCATTTGTTGGAGTTTTTTCAACAATAATCTGACCCATATCAGGTCTTCTTCTGAGGATTTTACCTGTAACACCAGAAGTCTGCCCTTCAATATTACTACCTGTTAAGAATTGTTCTGAAAGGTTTGCTCTAGTTGTAAAAGCAATATTTGGATATTCTTCCTTTGCCTTATCACTAATTCTAGACCGAGTTAGTGGCCAACCTCTTCTCTTTAGTTCATCATTAAGCAGATAGAATGTCCAATGATAATCTGGGGAACCATAGAGATAATTAGAAACCTGATCTGGTCTATCTCCGTCTCTGAGATTATATTCTTCATAGTAAGAGATATCATCTTTCACTCTGTCAATCAAGTCAATATATGCACCAATGTCTTGAAATTGAGTAGATGTGGTTTCATCACCAAACCGATAATTGATAGTTGGATAATTCTTAAAATATGACATTAGTATCCACCCTTAATATCATCTTTGTCTAATGCTCTTTCTTCTTGGAAAGACATTGTAAGTTGAACTTCATTCGCCTTACCATCTTTGAAGAAAGAAGAAGACCTTGGGTTTAATGTAGTGTTTACACTTGTCAGATAACTTGGTAGAATTTTAGGCGCCTGTGACATCTTTCTACCACCATAGAAGAATGAGATATAGAACTTTGTTGGGAATTTATATCCAAATCCACCAAGAATTTTATCTGGATAGGCATTCTCTCTAAAAAAGTCTACAATATCCTCAATCGCCTGACTTTCAGTTTCGCTTTGTGGGCTCATTAAAAATGAAAATGTAAATGTTCTTAAAGCAATATCTCTGAAAATAGACCGCTTGTGTGGATTTGCTGTCACTCCTGTTCCGGCTGCGACACCAGCACCTATTTCGCCGCCCATTCCCTGCACACCCAAACTAAACATTTGATTGGCCATTGGGTTATTACCTGTTACCAAATTTTTTAGATTTTGCGTGTTACCTAAAGTATCCATTGCAGAAGTTGCGCCTTCGGCAACTTTAGCAGCTGAACTAGCGGCAAGTTTAGCAATATTCTGTCCGATGAGATCACTGGCGAAATCAGAATATCCGCCCGACGCTCTTCTAGCAATTTCACCAGCAATACCTAAGTTGGCATTATCATATACCAACCCATCTGCAAAACTTACTGCTTCTGGGAAATACAGATTAGCAATACCCCCAAATGATCCACCCGACCCCTTTGCCATAAACCGCACTTGGGCTTTGTATTTTTCATCTTGTTCAATGGGAAATTTTAATCCAGCCATTAGTGGTCCTATAAATATTTAAATAGTTTATACTTATTTATATGGTGTTATGAAAACTTACAAAGGTAAATACAAGATTAAGAAACCTGAGAAATACGATGGTGACCATACACAAGTTATTTATCGTTCTTATTGGGAAAAATTTGCGTTCAAATGGGTTGAAGACCAATCTGATATTAAATCATGGTCTTCAGAAGAAACTGTGATACCTTATATTAGTGCAGTTGATAACAAATATCATCGGTATTTTGTTGATTTGAAACTAAATATGAAGGACGGTAGAACTATTCTGGTAGAGATTAAACCAGATAAGCAAACCAAACCACCAAAGAGTAAACGCAGAACAAAACGATTTATATCTGAATCATTAGAGTATGTCAAGAACCAATGCAAGTGGCAAGCAGCTAATGAGTATTGCCTAGATAGAGGATGGCACTTTCAGATATGGACAGAACACACACTAAAGCAAATGGGAATGAAAGTTTAAATGGCAGGACTATTTCAGAAACTAGAGTTTGAAGCCTTTCGTAAAGGGATTACTCCTAGAAGTAAAGAGTCCCGTGCATGGTTTATGAACAAGGCAAAGAACTTGAATGTCAGTAGAAGTAAACTGATGAAAGAAGAACCTATTGAACTGCGTAGTCGTCCTGCTGTCGGTAGAATGTATATGTACTTCTACGACCCAAAGACCAAAGACACACTGCCATATTACGATAGATTTCCTCTTATCATTATGGTAGGTCCAGCACCTAGAGGTTTTATGGGACTGAATTTACACTATTTACCACTTGATGTTAGAGCAAAATTCTTAGATGCACTGCTTGGCACTATAAATAATGAAAGATATGATGAATCTACTCGTTTCAGGTTGTCCTATGATATGTTAAAACGTGCATCTAGGTTGAAAGCATTTAGACCTTGTTTAAAGAGATACCTAAGTTCTCATGTGCGTTCTAGACTTGCCTTAGTGCCAGCACCCGAATGGGAGATTGCTACGTTCTTACCTACAGCAGACTTTGAAAAGGCGAGTAGCAGTGAAGTATACAAAGACTCTAGAAGAAAGATGAGAGCCTAATGGTCGCATCAATAGACACATTAAAAGCAAATATTAATAATGGATTTGCACTTGCTGACAGATTTGAAGTGCAGTTACCTCCACTCAACTCCTTGGTTACAAATCCTTCTAGTATTTTGGATGTTTTAACAGGTGCAGAACCTCTTAGAATTGATCTTGGGAGTGTAGCTTATAATATTGGGCAGAAAGTGTTAGGTCCAGATGGTATGTCATTAGTTGATGCCGCATTGCAATATGCAGGAATTGATATGAATGCAGCTATTCCTATTTTTGATACAGCAAAAAAATTGGGATTGTCTTTAGGACCGAGATTTGATGTAGACCCTACTAGACGTGTTTCTATGATGTGTACAGGTGTAAACATGCCCGGTCGTCAAATCACAACAGTTGACAGAACTATTGGTATGGTTACACAAGCTATGCCTTATGCATTTGTTGAAGATGAAGTTCAAATGACATTTAGATTAGATCAAGATTATTCTGCATTTTCATACTTTTATATTTGGCAGAATAGTATTATTGGTAATGCCGATACTAGCTTTAGTGTTGCATATAAAAGTGAGTATGCCCGTGATATTACAATTTCTCAATTGGCAAAAAGTGCTGAAAGAGAATTTCTTAGAGACAATGAAATATATAAAGTAAAATTATTACAAGCATTTCCTAAGTCAATTTCATCTATTGCATTAGCAGATGCAAATCAAAATACAATTGTAGAATTGACTGTAGACATTGCTTATACCCGATGGGAAACAGCA
>Ga0129342_1000227_pt1 | contig 22747 bp, 29 predicted proteins | sample CPBDNA_5_FD_94426 | JGI IMG/M metagenome (GOLD analysis project Ga0129342, IMG submission 94426) | Freshwater to marine salinity gradient microbial communities from Chesapeake Bay, USA - CPBay_Sum_15_0.2_DNA | ecosystem: Environmental > Aquatic > Marine > Coastal | place: USA: Chesapeake Bay...
CGCTCTTCGTAAAGTGATGACCTTTTGGAGCAGCTTTAGTTTCTTTTAATCGATTACGAATACTCATTATTCTATCTGCAACTGATTCAGAAGCAAACTTACGAGCATGATCATCGTGCTTTCTAGCAAGTTCCATATCACCTTCTGCGCGCGCCTTTTTTGCTAGTTCTTGATGACGTTTTGCTTTTTCTTGATTCATCATACGTGCAACCATAGAAAGCTTATCTTTATCGCCTTGAGAGATGTTCTTCTTCTTCTCAATATCAGCTGTATCTACAGTTGCTTCAGAAGCAAACTTACGAGCATGATCATCGTGCTTTCTAGCAGCCTCCATATCACCTTCTGCTCTTGCTTTTTTAGCTAGCTCTTGATGACGTTTTGCTTTTTCACGGTTCATCATACGTGCTACCATTGAAAGCTTATCTTTATCGCCTTGAGAGATGTTTTTCTTCTTCTCAATATCAGCTGTGTTAACAGTAGCTTCAGCTACCTTCTTAGCTTGAGCTGTAGCAATAGCCATCTTTTGATCCATAGGCATTCCTGGATTCTCACGCTCCATTGCCTTTGCAATCTCTTCACGCTTCTTCTTCTCAGCTGGGGTTAATGTTTTCTCGTCAAGATCTTCTTTCATATGCTTTGAAAGTTCGATCCAGAGCATACGAGGCTTTAGACCTTCTTCTTTACGCTCATCGTTATAATCTTTAGCTACTTTAACGTCTACTTTTACTTTCTTACCAGCACCAGCTTTCATTACTGCAGCAGCTAATTGCTTCTGATAACGCTTAGAAATACCATGAATACCCATCCATGTTTGTAGGTTCATATAACCTGATATAACTGGACGTCCTGGATGTCTCGCATCATCGTATGTAGCAATCAAAGGATTATCCTTAGATGTAATCTTACTTGATTGAGGTGCATCGTGGCGAGCTTCTTCAAGTTCAACTGATTCTCTAATGCTAATACCCATTTTCTTTTCAATGGTTTTAGCCATAGCCTTATCATGCTTCTTGATAGTTACAAGGATCTTTTCCATTGGATCAGTATCTAAATTCTTAAGCATTTTAACAAGGTCAGAAATTGCGCCTGGGTTACCAGTAGCTTTATAGTTATCTAACTTACCAGCCGCAACTTGGAAATCTTTCTTATCGATTCCGCCTGACTTTTTAGCATAAGCATTCAGCTCATCAGCCGCTGGGTGGTTCTTACCTTCTTCCAACTCGACTTCTTCTTCAACACCACCATATGCACCTAGTGACGCATGAACATCTTTTGCACTTTGATGAAGAGCAGATAGTTTATTCTGCATCCACTCAGGAAACTCTTTATTAGCAGCAAGATGCTCACCAACTTCACGACCCACATACATGAGAAACTCTGCTTGTCTCATAGCCATGCGCATCTCATCTGGTGATGCAGGCATGTCATCTTCATTAATTTTTGAAAATCCACCGCGATCATTTCTAACCCAACCTTTTTTCTTTAATCTTGCTTCTCTTTCACGCTGTGCAGCCGCATCGTCTTTCTTTTTCAGATACCTTTTAATCATCTTCGTATGTGGACTACGATGATAATCAGGATTTATTTCATTCAAATTTGCAAGCTCAGAGTTGATCGTGTCAAAGGTCTCGAGACCTTTAGCGTCATCACCTCTTTTATTAGGATTGTCATCTTCTGATGCTTCTACTACCGTCTCTTCAGATAATGAACCGAAGAACTCTTTAATCTGTTCTTCTTTAGATTTTATATCCTGCTCAGGATATTCGAAACCTTCGTTCATCGCGCGGCTAAGCAGTTTTTTTGCTTCTGTGTCATTAACACGAAATGCTTTTTTAAGAGCTGCTAGACCTTCGCGGGCGTTCTTTGTTTTAGCAAGAACAGTATGAATTTGCATTGTGCTAATTTTCTTAGCTTCTTCAATAGGTGTACCGCTTGCAACGCCACGGATCACACTCTCTAGTGACTTATAAGACATTTTCTTCTCCTTAGTTATCTACTTTTGATCCGGCGCGCCACTGGTAGCAGCTCCAGTACCTGGCTTTCCACTTGGGTCCAGGGTTGTCACAGTTATGACGGGCTCTGAATGACTTTCTACGGTCGGGGTCGTCTCGCTTGATAGAAAGATTTGGATCTCCAAAACGGACAACAACAACATTACCGTTAGGACCCATAGTGTATACTTTAAACTTTTTCGACGGGACTTCACTTGTTCTGATTGGATCATTTAATGTTACCGTTTTACCTTGATACTCAGCTTCTACTAATTCAAGGTCTTCATATAGATCACATGACTCGCAATAGTCATCAATAAGCTGCTCTTTTAGTTTGTTAAAATTTTTCATTGGCCTGGTGTCTCTTTTTTATATTTCTTAGTTAGCTTGTCAGTGCCTTCTTCCCCAGCACCGTGTTCTTCTTCTACAGAAGGATGATCGGCATAACCAGCTTTAATCCTCATACCTAGATCAGCTGCTGTTAAGAATGTACCGTAACCTGCGCCACGTTCAATTTGTAGTGATTCATCTAAGCTTACACTTTCAAACGCTACGCCGAGTTTAGTGTGCTGTGCTTCTCTCTTACCACGGCTCTTCATTAGCTTTTGTACAACTTTAGAGTTTTTTTCTGTACCAGTAACTTCATCTGGAAGCAATCTATCTAATGCATCTACATCGCCGTCTACATCAATATCTTTATGAATCTGAGCATGCTTCATACCATGCTTTAATGTAGGTTGAAACTGATGATGTTTTACGCTTCCAGTGTCTTCCTGAACTTCTTCATTGTGATGCATATTTAACATCCAATGAGCTAATTGTTTTTTACGAGGTGAAGCAGAATCAGATGAACGAATTTTGCGTAACTCGGCTGCTGATTTACCTTTTAAACCGTGACGAGCAGCATCGCCTGATTTACCTGGACCTTTTCCATCAGCAAAGTTTTCTACAATAGTAGCAATAGTCCAAGGTAGTTTAGCAACAGCAACTTCGTCATAGCCTAGTAGACGTGCTGCTTCGTATCTGTGATGTCCGTTAACAATTTTATTGTCGCAGTCAACAATAATTGGATTGTATTTGCCTGCTACAATTCTGTCAACTTGGCGTTTGAAATTTTCTATTATACGTTCTTCTTGTACAGGAATTAAGTCTTGTATTTTAGCCCATTCCATGGTGTGTCGTATTTTTTTTAAATTTTCGTTTTTGATTTGAGGTAATTGTGATCTTGTGTATGTTTCTTCTACTTTTTCATTACGTAGAACTATTACGCCACAAGCAAGTCTATCGCCTGATTTACCTGGACCTTTTCCATCCATAAAGTTTTCAGATGTTGCTTGAGCATCTTTAAAGTCTTGAGCAGTAGGTGCACCTTTAGAGCCAGGCTTGCGCATACGTTCACCTGAGCCTCTTTTAATACGTTCTCTCTTTTTATGAATGTTGTCCCATAGACCAGGCTTTTCACCTTCTTCTAATACATCAGCGTCTTGTCTTACATTGCCTTGCTTTAGTTCAGCAACAAACGTATTTACACGAGCAAAGCCCCATTGTTCAGCTGTTGTAGTCTGACGTGGGTTTCTTTCCCAAGCTGCAACACCTCTATTGTATACCTCGTATACAATCTCAAAAGATACACCAGCACTGTCAGCCTTCTTTTGAAGTGCAATACCTGCTTTATCTAGACCTTCTGTACCACTGTATGGGTTAGAAGCTTTATTCTTTCTAATAGTATCAAGAGTGCGCGCACGATCCATCTTTCTATCGTAGCGGATTTTATCACGCGCGTCTGCACGACGCTCTCTTTCTTTTTCTTGCTCAATACGCTTGCGAGTTGCAGTTACATTTGGACCAGGTTTATAACCTTCACGCAACTCAGTAAATGATTTCTCTGTTTGCTCTACAAAAGTGTTAAACGCATTATCGATACGATCAAATGACTCTTTAGTGCCTTGACGAGCCTGTCTAATACGTTCAATCTCTTTCTTACGAATCATAGGCATCATACGCTTAGCAATTTTGTCGATCATAGGACCTTTAGTAGAAATCAACCTATCTACAGAGATCTTTTGAGCTGTCGGAAGCGTAGCATACTTTGCACCTTTTTCACCAGCAAACTTTTTACGTAAAAGATTTCTAGCTGCTTTACGTGCTCGCTGTTGAAGTCTTTCTGTAGGCGCCATTCTAAATTTTTTAATCTGACGCTGACGCTTTAAGCGTGGTGCAAGACGTCTCATAGTTCTTGCTTTTTTAATACGTTGTTGTAGAGTGAGAGGAGCTCTTTCTAATAGAGCATCATCTTCCATCATCATCTCCACTTCATTATCAATCTCTTCATCTAACTCATCGAGTTCAGTTTCATCAATATGCTTTTGTAGTTCTTTATCACTGATATCTTTATCAGTAATTTTTGTCTTGTCTTTATTTGCTTCCAAATACATCTCCATTTCTTCTACAAGAAGACCTTTGCGGATTAATGTATATAACTTTGATGCATCTGGCTTTGGTAAACGAGATGGAACACCTTGCATAAATGTCTTCTCGTCACCGTTAGCAGCTGCTTGTCTTAATTTAGTAGCTGACATACCAGCAGCACCATCAGCATCTGGATCTCTTTCTCCAGCTGATACCACTTTAATAGAATCCAACGAATAATCTTTACCGTTGTATTTGTTTAATAGAGTATCATATTCACGTACACGGTCAGAACCAGCAACCATTACTAGATCAGTAAAGCCGGCTTTCTGAAGCTCTTGCATGAGCTGAATTAATGTACGGGATTGAGATACTTTGACGACAGAACCAAATGCTTTTCTTGCCATTGCAATTTTATCTTTATATTGCAACGGATCTTTTTTAGCGTTCTGTGTATGGGAAAGATAGATTCTAGCTTCACCGCGCTGAGCACGTGCTACATCTTGAACTTTTTTAACTAATTTTTCATGACCAATGGTCGGAGGATTCATGCGCCCCCACGCTACTACAACTTTTTTCATTGAAGGTTTTCCTAAGACTTAACTTCGGTTAATGTATACTGTTATTTATAAAAAATATAAATACGAATATGAGACACTTTCTATTCTGTCTCGTCCTTCTTACCGGCTGTACTAATCCTGACTATATTAATACCAAAACAAGCGTATCTCATGTCGCTTATGCTTTTGATTATCTTGGATACCACGAGCGTAAGAACAGACGAGAGTTAAAAGAGCTTACTGGTGTTGACCCTGTTAACACTGAATGGTGTGCTGCATTCGTCAATGCGGTGCTCTATAATAATGGTTATTTGGGTTCTGATGCTTTTTCTGATTACCCTCTTATGGCAAGAAGCTTTATTACATATGGTGAACAAGTTGAGACCCCCGAAGTTGGAGACATTGTTGTCTTTCCTCGAGGGTCTACAGGGTGGCAAGGACACGTTGGTTTTTATTTGAGAACAGATATTATTAATAATAAAGCATACTATATTATACTGAGCGGGAATGACTATAATGAAGTACGTGTATCTCGTTATAGTGCTAGAAGCGCTCTTGCTATAGTACGTCCTATTTCTGCCACCCCTTTAGTACATCAGGAGAAAAGTTGGCTCGTGAGAATTCGAGGCGGTCTACAATCTTTACAGCTTGCCCGATATGGTCAATCGCAACATAACCTTCCTGATTCGTTGCTTTAAATCCAGAACTTGTACGTAAGAATGTACCGAGTGAAGATGCACGATTCATTTTATTAATGATCATCTGCTTAGCCTGTACAATGTAGTTCATTAATGTAAAGATTCTTTGCAGCTGATCTGTATGTGCGAACACAAGCTTAGTTACACGATCACGTTTACCAGTCCACTCTTGTTTTGATTTGTCTGTCTTTTTCTTATCAATTTCTTTTTGATACCATTCCATGATATAATTATACAGACCTTTCACATGAGATGCTGGGTCTGGGAATGGCTCACCAGCACGTACAAACGTATTGTTGTATGTTTTAATCTTCTGTTTTAACTCGTCATCATCTCGAATAGTACGAAGAGCATCACCATCAATAGTACGAAACATTTTACCTGCTTGTGATAATAGAGCAGTTACTTGATCCGTTTCTTTCGCTGTAAAGGTAGCGTTGCCAGATACATCGCGATAGGTAGCATCATCCATCCACACAGTAGGTGCCTTCTTCATCTTATTAACAATACCTTTACCGAAGGACGCTCTCATACTTTTAATCTCACGTCCAGTGTATGTGGTATGCCATACTACTCCGATGGTGGCGCGCCTAATTTGAGCCCCAAGGTTAGAATCAACAGGAACAGCGTATACAATAGTATTAGGTTGAAAAGTAAAATATTTCTCACCATCAATAGTTGCGACTTTAATATCCCCTTTGGTGAACATAAGGTCGCCCTGGTATACACCTTTTGTAATACCAAGTTTTGCAAACTCTCTAAGCGCGACACTGAACTTACTCTTAAGCTCACCAGAAAGATTCGCATCGATATCAGCTTGAGTCTTAAATAATTGTGGATTGACATTAAAGATCCCCTTTTTAGCAACGAAGAATTTACCATCAGCGGGGTCAACACCAGCAAAGATCGCAGGGGCACCATCCCATTTCACGGTAACATTAACTTTAGATTTAGTACGACCAGCTAGCATATCACGAAGATTTTGCAGGCTATTGATAGCCATGCGAGCACCATCCACACCATCATTGAAGATCATATCTTCAAGGTGTTCCATATGAGTGTTTTTTTGTTCAGTAATGAACGTTGACAGCTTCATCATACCTCAATAGCTCCACTTCTATTTTTCACAAAATCGATAGGGTAAATACCTAACCTAGCACCATCATAACGTCTGCCATCAACAACAAATCCACGACCGGCTCTATATGTTGCTGCTAATACAGCAGTATAGTCTCCACTCATGAATAAATCAACTTCTCCGTTCAATGCAATATGATCATCAAACGTTAAGTAAAACAAACCATCTTTATCGCTTGGAATAAGTTTGGCTTGTCCTTGACCAATCAATTGACAATTTTCAGTACCGAAAGACTTACCATAGTCTGGTCCAAAAATTGCCAAGTTAATTAGCTTCTTATCTTTTACTACCATGTATACAGGATTGGTCAGTTTATTATCTTCAATATAGTTAGATACAATCCGCATAAACTTAATAACCTCAGGATGATTATTAATTGCAGGACCTGACTTCTCTGTTACACCACTGTACTGTTGGAATGCTTTTGCACCACCAGGTTTCTTATGAGAGATAAAAATTTGATTACCAGTAGCATTGTGACATGCAAAGTCTGCTTTAGGTGTACCAGCAATTGTTTTAGCGCCAATAATACCTTTGTAAACCTTTCTATCTAATCTACGCTCACCTTTAATTTGAATATCGATTGGGTAGCTAATCTCTTTGATAATCTTATCAAGGTTTTCTAGAGCAATAGTCTCATCTTTAACACTATCAAAACCAGAAGGCTTTCTTATCTTATTGATAGGAACAAAACCATTCTTACCTTTATATTTTACACTAGCAAGTTCTAAACCAGCAGCTTTTACTGTCTGGTTCGATGCAAGAGTAAACTTATCACCCTCTTTCAGATAGGTAGTTGTACCTTCATACCTACTACCTTTCTTAACTAGAAGATTAACATCCTTCATCTTCTTCTCGATCTCGAGAGTTAGATTCTTCCAGTTTTTATTTTGACGGATGTATTTCTCCCACGCAGATCTTCCATCCGTTGTTTTTCCGCTTAAAAGAGCCATAGATATACCTATTGTTGTTTAGGTATATTTATCGACTCGCGAGATCAAAGACCTAAAATACGCGCAGGACGCTCCTTATAAAGATCTTTTCCTTCACGTAACCACTCTTCAATCTGCTCAAAGTAAAACGCTTCTTCTGTCTTACCGCCGCGCTCCAAAGCTTCTTTACAACCTTTAAAGAACTCTAACAGCTTCATAGGATTGTTAAACGAGTCACTCATCGATGCAGGTTTCCATTTACCGGGACGTTGATTCGACATTGTTAAGCTCCTTATTCACATCTGCATAATAAACATTATATACCTCATTTACATCAGCACGAGCCATTTTAGCTGCTTGTGTGATGATAGTCATTACAGGAACAGTATTACCCATGTTCAAGTTTTTTGCTTCTTGAATAGCATAGTAGATTTCAGAAAGAGATGTCATTTGATTGCTCCTCATAGTACTGCTGTTCTTCGGTGTAATCATAGCTAGGTCCGTCTAGCTCAAGTTGAATCTTATCATACGTAGAAGCAGATGATTTACCATACTTTTTAAGAAACGCGTCTTTCGTCATTTCGGTTGCATCTTCCTGCATTTCGAAAAAATATTGACCCATCTTACTCATAGTGCATACTCCATTTCAACATAGGTTGGAAACTTATCGTTGTTACAACGACCTTTGATAGTCTTAGGATGTACTCCTTCACCTTCAGCGGCTTCATTAACATTACGATATACATTGCCATCAATTTCATAATAATACTTTGCGTTACCAAATGAACCTGGATCTTCTACAAGCTCTACTCCAGCTGCTGCATATTGCTCTTCCCATGTAGGGTAGTCTGGATTATCTTGATAATGACGCAGCCTCATGTTCTCTTCTTCTGTAGTATAATGTACTTGGCGACCATAATCAAGAATTTCTTTCATCAATTCGTCAGTCAATACACCATCAAGATAAGCATAACAAAGTTTACGACAAGTGTTTGTACGAGTAATAAAATGCTCTTCTGTAAATTTACCTTTTCTAAAATGTTGATTCGTTGGCTCATGATAGCTAACCAATGATGATGACACTAGACCAGAATGTTTTGTCTTAACATCACCATAGGATAACATCAGAATACGACCTACTTCCTCAACTGAATAACCCATATCTAATAAAGCTACATTAGCTTTCACAATTGGAATAAAACGTTGAACGTTCATTACGGCTACTCCTCTACCCTCGCCTCAATTGATATAATAATTATATGAACAAACCACGTAAAATGCAACTGTTTTTAACTTTTTTTCCCATAAAAAAAGCCAGAGGCATCAATAATTAGATGCTCTGACTAAAAAAGTTTTTGGCGCCGGAACAAGGAATCGAACCTCAGTTTGTGGTTTTGGAGACCACCGCGTTACCACTACACCATTCCGACTATATACCGAGCTTGCGATCAAGCTCATTAAAATACTTATCTAAATCTTCTAGTGATTTTAATTCTACAACTCTGCCGGCTTGAGCCACGTTGCCGTTCTCATCGATATATCCACTATCCCCTTCCTTGGGAGTTCCGATTATTTCATCTGGCCAGTCAGCACCAAAGTAACCTTTAGCTTTCATATCTTCTAACCATTTTTTACCGTGTATACAAATAAGTAAACGATCACGCTGCATAGAGTGACCGTTATGATAGAAATCAGATTTAAATGCTACTATTTCAAATGGTGTTGTCATAATTTTATTTTCTACAAGTACTTTCACAGATAGTCTTCTAGTACAGGCTTCTGCACTTCTTCTTGCTTAGGACCGTGAGCGATAATAGCGTTAATCCACAACACGTATTCGTGATACATCGTTGCAAAAGTATCATTCTCTTTAGAAAGAATCGTTAACTCTGCTCGACTTTCTCGGCCTTTGCGCCAAACACCATAGTCATCGCTGTACTCATAAAACCAATCGTGCATTTGTAGTTTTTCGAAATATTCTTCAATCGCGTACATTTTAAGAAACTTCACTAGCATGTGAATCACCAGTCCTCACTAGAGAACCATCCTCTTGAACTTCATAGTCATCTTGAAGATGATTAGCAAGTTGATTAAGGAATGGTGTCCAGCGTTCAACATCTACATCATCTTCATCGACATAGAGTTCATCGAGGGTACGTTGAATCCAACGACTAATAGAGATACCCAGTACTTGAATAGGGATATCATCTTCGTAGTCAATATAGTCATCATCCTCGCTGAGTACATCGCGGTCCTGATATGTAGAAATTTCTTCAAATACATTTGAATTAGGGAATAATCGTCGTCGCATACGGAATCGTACTCTACGTGATCGATGTTCATTCTCTGCTTCAATAGCCATAATTTCTTCGGTGGTGGCAGTGATAGGAATATCCAAAGGTTTCATAACACCCATATGGACTTCCAAGCCTTCAATGCCAAGATTAATTAGTTTCATTTATTTCTCCGTTAAAAAATGTATATATGGTGCCCATACGGGCAGATTGTTTACGTATGCTCTACTACCTCAATACCAGCTTTTCGTAGAGCACCTGCGCATACCTCGCATGGTTTAGCTAATGCAGGAGTACCATCTTCTTCATATCTTTCTACTTTGATCTTATGAGCCTTTGACCAGTCTTTCAACTTTACAAGAGCGTGGATCTCAGCATGAAGAAAAATTTGATCTCCATTACCGTACAACTTTGACATCTCACCTTGCAATGGATGAGTCTTCCAATACGAGTTTCGCCCTGTAGATAGAACTCTACCTCGCTTATCGTATATTGTCGCAGTGAGAGAATACTTCTTTCTCGATCTCGGCATTAACATACGTTCCTTTCTGGTACGGGTGGTGGGATTCGAACCCACACTGTAGCAATTTTAAGTCGCTTGCCTCTGCCAATTGGGCTACACCCGCCTATTTTTACCTCTGTACGTGTCAGTAGTAGCATGACAGTTTGGACATAAAATTCTTAAATTGTCAAGTCTATGATCATATGAATCCCCGTTTTATTATTCGTAAATACTGCGGCGCGGGGTGTCCCAATCACCATCACAAGCGAATCGAAGAATACGGTCATTCTGAATCAACGCTACAAGAAAGCCTTCTGGCTTATTCTCATCGCGGTACCAAATTGCACGATCACATTCAACGAGTGCTTTATTCACTGCATCGTCATCTTTGCGTTCATCAAATTTTACAGTCTTAACAATCTTCTTGTCGACCATAGTAACAACTTTCAGCATAACAATCTCCTCATTTGATACTTAATTATAGTCGCACTCATCCCTAAGTGCAACTATTTTTTTCACTTTATGCAGCTTTTCTTGCTTCACGCTCTGCTTTCAACTTAACTTGATCATCCAAGTACTGCTTCTGACCTGCAGATGTAGTAGGGTAACCAAGACGCTTAAGAAGTTTCTTAACGTGAGGTGAAACAAAACCTTTGCTTTCAAGAACGCTAAGAGGTGATTCACCTGCATCAAGACGACCGAAGTACTCTTCACAAGTAAAATTCTTAATCAAGAAGTTCATGAAGGTTTTGTAACCACCATTGTATTTGAAACGTGCAACGAATGTTGGCTTAAGTTTACCAATCCAGGAAGGATGGCAGTTAGGATGTACTTCGTTCATCAACTTGGCACCTTCGTATGCACCACGATACATCAGGTACATACCATCCCATGTAAACTGCTCTTTATCAAACATTGTCATAACATATCTCCTCATTTCGTACATATATTATAAGTGCAGAGATTGATAAGTGCAACTATTTTTTTCACAAAAAAACCTAATAAAATCAATGAGTTAGGAAAAAGTTGCAACTTTTTTGAAAACCCAATGAAATCAATAGGTTATAACTTAATGATTTTTAATTACTTTTCAGATGAATGAAGATATTTACCTGCTGTAGCGCATTTTTCACAGCATTCAGGTGTACCACGTTTATCATGAACTATGTCATCTTGATAACCGGTATCTCCGTCAGGGTTGTATTCTGTTAGTTCCTTTTGTTTATCGTTATAGTTTTTTGTAGGATCAAATACTTTCGGTTCCATCAAATCTCCCTTTTGATCTGTTACTGGACGTCTTGTTAAACCTTTCCCACCGTGCCATTTGCTCATGAGAATAATGCTTTAAAGTCTTGCTTGTCAAAAGAACTCCTACCTCTATCAAATACAGGTGTATCATCCTGAGTAGGTCCATCCATAATACCTTCTTGTGCTGATTGCTCTGCATCATACAGACGCATCCGTGCACGATCAATACCAACAACGAACCGTTTATTGTTAGTAGGATCATTATAACGATTCTTCAGCTGCTTAACCATAATCTGATTTAGAGCTTCTAACTCTTCTGTACTAATAATAGCAAACATTAAGTCAGCAGTTGCAGGTAGACCGAACGACTCAGAAGTATCTTCTAGTCCAACATCTGAATTAGTATACCCTGAACGAGTAGTCTGAGTAGCTGAGAAGATAGGAACATCTTTCTCTACAGCAAGACCGCGCAACTCTTCAGCAATTGCTTTTACATAACTGTATGTATTAACAGAGCCACCTAACCCCTTCATACGAGCAGATGCACAGATATTCAAATAGTCAATATAGATAATATCTGGAATGAAACCTTTCTTAATCTTTAACTCATTAACTAGATGTCTAAAGTGACCCGCATGAGCTGAACCAGTAGGAAACTCTTTTACAATAAGTTTACCAGATGTACGTTCACGAATCTTTGCAATACGTTTATCGTACATCATCTTAGGAAGCTCTTCTAGTTCATCCATAGTTACATTAAGTAGGTTGGCGTCGATACGCTCAGCAATACGCTCCTCCGACATCTCCATAGTAATATATAAGACGTTTTTACCGTCCATTAGATTATTGGCTGCGAAGTGACACATCGCTAGAGACTTACCGACGCCAGTACCAGCAAGAATGATATTTAACGACTTACGTGATACACCACCCTTAGTAATTTTATTTAAATATTCAATATCGAAAGGAATCTTTTCTTCCACAGTATGATAGAAGTCAAACCGTGCTTCATAATCATCTAAGAAATCGTGACCGATATGATTATCAAATGCTACACCTAAAGCGTCTTGTAAGATAGCAGGTATAGCATCTTTAGCTTTATTCTTAGACTTACCATCGATAATGTGAATCGACTCCATGATAGCATTATATACTGCTTTCTCTTGACAAAACTCTTCGGTCTTATCTACAAGCCACTCTCTATCATGATCTTCATTTAAATCAGTAAATGAACGTACAAGCTGAACACTTGTATTATAATCAGTTTCGATTAACGATTGATCATTACCAAGTTCAATAAGCAAGGTATCACCTGTAGGTGCCTTGTTGTAGTTATTCATGTACTCATTAATTTTTCTGAGTACGATACGTTCAGCGATATTCTGAAAATATTCTTCCTTAAGAAAAGGAACTACTTTGCGAGCGAACTGCTCGTCTTTTACTATACTACTTAGAATCGTCGTTTCGATTGCCATCAGTTGCTTCTTTTACCGTTGCCGAGTTAACAATTATATCATAAAGGATGTCGCCGATCAACTGTTCAAATTCATGTTGTTCAGCTGCTTCATGTTTTTCATCAGCGACTTTAAAGTCTTCAGGTGCTTCAAGTAACTCATAATCATACGATAGCGGCACATCAGCATCATCATCATTAAACTCGCCTACTTGAATTGTACCGTATTTGTATACAAAGTCTTTAAACTTACCGTCTAAAATGCGAATAGGAGCTGTTTTGTGATTGTGCTCATCAAATGCAACTTCATACTTCGGACAAGTCATCTTCAAACTCCTCCTCATCTTCAATTACTGGCGCACTATTTTGACCGTACATAAACTCTTTCTTAGCTGCTTCTTCAAGCTGAGCCATTACATCATCAGTAAAATACTTTTCTGGGTCGTTGTTAATTGCTTTACCAAACACCTTTGTACCGTCAGGTAGTTCATATCGAGTAGATACCTTTTTAATGATATCATACTTCTCAGCTAGATCTAATAGACCATAGTAACGATCAAGACCTTTATCATACGTTAAGAGTACTTCTACTTGTTTATTCTCTTTAGTAAATCGAGACTTAGTCATTGTACACTTGATGATATTACCTACTACTTCTTTACCGTCTTTCTCTTTTTTCTTACCCAAGAATACGATTTGCGAAGCAGTATACTTAAGACCAGAGCCACCAGACATCTCCTTCATTGGAATATACGAACCAACAACATCATACACATGGTTAGTAATCAATAGAGGAACGTTTACTTTAGCTAGTTTAAGATTCAATACTCGGAAGGTAGCTTTAAGAGTAGCTGCCTTAGTCATATCACGAGTCTCTGAACCTGATGCGGTATCTTCAACTTCTTTAGTAGTAGACAACTGACCAAGAGAGTCAAGAACCATCATCATAGGTGGACGATCCTTTTCGTTTGCTTTAGCGTAGTTGTCAATAATTTGCAATGCCGTGTGACGAAACTTCTGAATAGTTTCTGGCTCAGAGATAATAACTCGTGATACATCAATACCACGAGAACGCATCATATCTTTAGTTACAGCAGCTTCAGTATCAAAATAGAAAACAGCAGCACTAGGATTAGCATCAAGGAACTGCTTAACCACGCCCATAACGAAAAACGTTTTGCCCGTCGCTGACTCGCCCGCGAATGCTGTAATTTTGTTATTAGGTACCCCACCATATAAACTACCACTCAATGCTGCGTTTAGAATGTATGAACCAGTATCGATAGTACCAGAGAACTCTGAGCTGTTCAGGCCGTCTTCAGCCATATTAGTATTTTCATCATTCAGCTCTTTAACCATATTACGAAAAAAATCAGACATAATGCCTCCAAATCAAATCAATAATGTATAGTATAATCTACTTAGTTGCTAAGTTCAAGCGATTTTCTATATGCAACCAACTTTTTATACTTCATGTTTAAAAACGTACCTTCACGTTGACTCTTAGGGTTCATCTCATACTTCTTAATGAGTAAATCAAGGTCAGATTCAGTCATGTTTTCAAAATTATCTTCATTTAAATCTACTTCACGCTCTTCTTCAACCGGGGGTGTTTCGATATCAGTAAATGTAACAACCTTTTTTGTTGTTAGTTTTTTTCTATTCTCATTGAATGTCATATTAGCAGCAATGATGAGTAGAACAGCAAGAGGATCAAATACAAAGATAATTGTTATAATAACCCATCTTACAGCTGCTTCTAACAGATCTTTATCAGCTTGTCCATCGTAAATAAATTCAGCGATGTACTTAAGAGGGCCGACTTCAGCTTCTAACTGTAATTGTTCTTTACTTAATACTAACTGGTCTTGCTGTAGAGTAGCAATCTTATCTGAGGCTTCATCAACAACTGTTGTTAACTGATCGCGCTCTTCTTTTTGCGATTCACGTACAGCAATTGCACCATCTTTACCTCTGATACGATCAAAGTCAATTAATGTTTGAACAGATTTATCTAGCTGTGATAAGACGGTTTCTGCATCTTTAATACGTGCTTGTTCACGTGCAATTTTGTTATCAATTAATTTAATCTGTAGAGTATTATCACCTGTACTGATAGTTTGATCAATATGTGCTTTAGATAAGAAACCAAAAATACCCATGCTTGTAATAAACATGAGTACAATAACCGCACCTGTAAGATACGATTTAAGTATAAAAGGAACTTTCTTCCAGTTTTGGTATAGCCAAGATGCAGTAACTAGTTTACCAATCTCTAACGAAGCACCCATAATAATAATGGGAAGCTGAGCGGCAGCAAAGATAGCTGCTAAACCGACAATACTATACCAAGCAGCAATACCTGAAATAAGTAGTGCTGCTGCTAAGACAAGATAGCCCATTATTCGGACTTATAAAATGTCCAAGCACCGTATGCAATTGCTGCATAAGCAACCAGACTTGCAATTGGTTTAAAGATTAGAAATGCTACACCTGCACCAATAAGAACAACACCATCTAATGATGTACGTTCACCTAGTCTATCTGTTACCCATTTCTTCAACATTATTCACCTCTCGTGATTGATAGCAACTTATCAATTTGTGCTTGAAGAGTTGCTGTTCTGTTTGGCCAATGAATATAGTCTTTATCAGCAGTCTTGAGTAGATTAACAAGCAACGGCATAATCATTTTTTCTACTTCTGTTAACTTAGACTTCACTTCTGCTTTTGTAGTTGACTTCACTACGTCAAACTCATCATCAAGATTCATTAGCTTAGTATTTAGACCATTCATTGCAGTAACAAGAGCATCTACTTTCTGCTCAATACGCAATACGTTATCGTTAATACCCTCTACATCTTCTGCAATCGGGCTACTATCGATTTGGATATTAGATTGTGGAATCTCATCTACGGCGCTGAAACCAAAGTCAGCGTTGAGATACTCTTCTGGTATATTACTCATGCGAAAAAGTCCTCTAGTGTCATTTGCTTTTCAGTAGTCCACCCAATAACGTCAAGAATATTTTTCAATGGTTCTAAGAACGCTTTCTCAAACTGCAACTCATAATCAACAAATTGTCGAATCTTAAACTCATCAGGGATCACACTATTGAAAGCAACAACGTTTTCTTGAATGTAGTTCGGCATCTTCAAATAAACGAACTTAATCTTTTCACCTGAGAAGATACTTTCATATTTTTGCTCTATTCCATATTTATGTAAAAAATGATTATAAAGCAGTGCTCCTCGCACGTGGATAGGAGTACCTTTCTTATAAAGACTTGCACGGTCTTGCCACTTCTCTAACTCAGATACACCTCGAGGAAACGCAATATCTTCAGCAGCAAGACTCATAAACTTTTGTCTACAATCGTCAATATATTTTTGAGTTGCTTCTTCATCGTGATTCATAATTACTTTAATAGTATCACGAAGCATATCACGCACAGGCTGAGGAGTAGAAGAACGTACAACCTCAATACCCATAATCTTTAGTTTAGGTTCTTTATATGCAACACCTTCATTATTATAGACGTTAAGAGCGTAATGCTTCTTGCCAGTCCAAATACCTTTATCAGCAATAACTTCTCGAGCCATAAACATCTTCTGCTCGTAAGCATGCATATACTCATACAGCTCTTGATATGCTTGTTCGAGAAGAGGTTCGAGTTTTTCTTGACCTGCTTTATCTAAGAACTTAATAGGGTCTTTTGGTTGTACTTGCTCAACAAGCTTACCCATTCGAATATAAAGGGAGTCAGTATCGATAGCAATGACATAATCTTCATTATCGGTTTTAAGAACTTTATTCATATATTCGTTGATAGTATTTTCAGCCCAACGAATAGTTAACTGACCAGAAACAGTAATTGCTTCTGCAACACGCATATCATAGTAGCGGAAGAACTCATTAGATAGAGCACCATAAAGCGAGTTCATTAAAATCTTAACCGCCATCTGCTGGTTATTAAGAGTTACAATCTCTCGTTCAATCTCATAAGAGTTACCCTCGTCTTGAGCTCGCTGTTGAGCTGCAAGCATCTTTTTCTTAAAGACAGTTCGTTCACCATATAGACCTTCAATGATCTCAGGAACAATACCTCGTTTAGCTTTACTGAAGTATTGGCCTGTACCAGCCATACATAACCCTTTAGGAATTTTATATTTGGTACGTTTTAGAAGATCATTAACATTAGCTTCATACTCTTTATCGTTTACAACAGTCTCGGGAGACATATTATACTGCATAATGATATGCGGGTATAGAGAGTTCAAGTCAAATGACATTACCCATTCATGAGCACCTACTTGAGGGTCTTTAACATAAGCACCTTCAATCTTACGCTCTTTCTCAATATTGCGTTTAGGTGGTACTACAATATCTCGTCTACGTAGTTCGTTAAACAGAAGAGCGTCCCATACACCAACAGAGCCAAATGCATCAGTCATATTAACAAGAGCTTTATAACTTACAGTCATTGTAAGAGTAATCAAGCCCATTTTATCTTCGAGTCGATCAACAATGTCTACGTCTCGAATATTATAGTCAATAAACTTTTGATGGTTATGTTTATAGAGTTGATGGAGAGAACCATACTCATCATAGGAGAGCTTACGTTCTCCCAATACAATCCAGGCAACATGATCTAGCTTATACGATTCAAGAGTACCATACGTATAACCAAACTTCTTAAAGCAGTCCATGTAATCAAGTTGCTGAATACCATAGACATCATACGCTTGATGTTTACGTTGAGCAATATGAATAGATCTCTCGTTAATAATACCCCAAGGCGAGAGCTTCTTCATCATATCCTCGCCAAGGATCTTTGCAATACGGTTTACAATATACACCGTATCGAACAACCGAGAGTTCCAACCAGTTAATACATCAGGATAGTTATTAACCCAGTGATCGAGGAATTGCATTAATAGACGAGCTTCACTCTCACATTGTGTGTATTTTACGTTATCAGCAATTTCATCTTTTAGTTCACTATTATCGCGATCCCATTCACCAAGACCCCACACATAAAAAATATTGTCGATGTTATTTTTAACTGTGATAGCAGTAATAGGATAGTTAGCTTCATCTGGTGTAGGAAAGCCTTCATCAGATTGTACCTCGATATCGATAGTAGTAACGTTGATAATATCTCGATTAAACTCTAACCCGCGTTCAAGAAACGCATCAGAAATAAACTGATGGATATAGTTTGTATTACCATAAATTTTAAAGTTGTCTACATACTTGTATTCGTCAAGAAACTGTCGACAGTCTCTCATCGTACCTGGTTGAACAGCGTCAACAGGTCTACCTTCTAGAGTACGAAATTTAGATTTACTTGTTCCAGGAACATATAGAGTAGGCCTGTAAGGAATACGCTCCCTTATAGGTACTCCATTTTTATAGCCACGAAAAAGAATATCGTTGCTATAACGGTCTACACAAGTATAGAATGTGGACATTAAACAATCAGTTTCCGTGTAGGTGCAATAACACTACCAAACATTGTATTATACTGTTCAACGACAGCACTATCTGCCTCTGCAATAAAAACTACAAACTTCTTATCAATTGTAATCTCTTTTTCAGTCTTACTCAAGACAGGAACCCATGGTGCAAAACCTAGTTGACCTTGTCCTGTTGGAATAGCAACGATAGCGTCTTTAATAGTGATTGTTGTGCCAGTATCTTTCGTAATGTTAGCAACGACATCTTCACCGGAATGCATTCGAATTAGTTTTACATCAGCCATAATATATCCTCAAAATGAAAAGAGAGCCCCGAAGGACTCTCTTATTATAGTATCTAGTTGCCTAGAATGCAACTATTATTTCTTCTCCGATACGAACTCGTTTTGACATAATAGTATACTTTTCTGTGTGTGTTGTGAAATGAGAGGCTAACCGTGGCCTCTCGCGGATGTATTACGGCATCACCCGATTCTTACGCAACTTCTTCTTCGAGAAGAAGATCTTGTTTAGCATCATAACCAATTGGAATAGTACGCGGACGTTTGTCTTCTGGTACGATATGCTCTAGGTTAACTACAAGCATACCGTCAACAAAATCTGCACCACCAACTATTACATTTTCAGATAAACGGAAGCTGCGCGTAAATTTCTTAGCTGAAATACCTTTGTGTAAATAATCACGCTCTGTAGAGTTTTTCTCGCCTGTAATCGTCAGGTCTTGATTATTAAGCTCGATAGTAAGCTCGTCTCGAGAAAAACCAGCAACAGCTAATTCAATAGTATACCTATCCTCACCAGTTTTTACAATATTATAAGGCGGGTATGTATTGCTGCTGTTATGGGTGAATCTTTCTAGATCGTTAAGGATACGATCAAAGCCAACAAAAGTAGAAGGGAATACTGTCCGCCGAAAAGCTCGTTCACCGACTGCTTTTCCCAAAGTTAGATTAGTCATATAGACCTCCTATTAAGCAAGGTTAAAATTAGAGAGCCGGACACCCGCACTCTCTTAATTATTTATATTATATAATACTAGTTCCTAGAAAGGCAACTATTTTTTTCTACCAATGTTGTATTTTGCTACAAGATTCCAACCATCTTTATCTTTATATGGTAAAACCTTAATCTGGCTTAGCGGAGACACAGGCTCTGCTGTTTTATCAGGACTAACAAGATCTACTAGTCTCCACTCTGCTACTAAATTAGCAATAGTGTTTCTACGAGCAATATCTGCCTCAGCAAAGTTCGTAGGCTTACCATCAAGAGCAAACAGCTCTTTAAAATGTACGATGTAATATTTGCCTTGTTTGTGCAGGATGTGACATGATTGATATAAGGTCATGTCTTTACGGGAAGCGATGCCAATACGAGTAAGTGTCTCTCTTACTTTAAGAAAATCATCTTCGTTAGTTAGCTTTACCTCAACCATATCTTCTAGGTCAATTGCCATTTACACCACCTTCAAATCTTTTATTTTTTATAATTGTTAGTTGATCATTATTAAGTAGAGGTAGTACTTGCTTTGCCTTATCATAGCTATAGCCATAATGTTGCATTACAAGTTCAATGTCCTCATTATCTTCTTTTTTCGCCCACTTACTAAAACGTTTTTTCGGTCTCACAATATTTAGCAAGAACTCGAATTGGAGCTTTTTGTCAAGATAATGACGGGTATTCATCTCATTTGCAATACGAGCAGTATCGGGAAATTGAGATAAAGCTTTATTTACTAAAAAAGGTGCGTATAATTTTTCTGCTAATTCGGGATTGTCTGAATTTTTAATTATATTTTTTTTACCGTAATTAATATCATTAACATAGTCAAACGGGTTCATTATTCAAACTCACAGTTTGCCATAATTTCAGTCATACAAGCAACCATGTTGATCTCTTGATCAGCTACAAACGCTGCTTTATACTGATAATCAGCAAGAATTAATACAAGCTGTGCAACAGAATGAGGTTTCATTTTTTCATTAGCTACATCGTAAAGTTTACGAAAGATAGCAGACGTATCCGTATCACTGTTATGAGCTACCCATTTACGTACTTCAGTAAATGACTTAGCTTTAAGATGCTTAACTAGTTCTTCGATAGACACGTCGCCGGTATTAGCAAGAATACCCGAATCAATTTTACCTACGGCGCTGTATCGCTGCAGCTCGTTTAATACTCTACGAAAGTCAGGAAAGTGACTTTCTACCATCTTAGCTACAACTTTGTTATCAAACTCAATATGCTCTGATGAAAGAATATCTACAACACGCTTATAGAATTGAGAAGCTACTTTAGGACGTTCAGACTTAGGAATATTAAACTCTACAACACTGCAACGTGAATGTAGAGGCTCAATGATACGGTTCTTGAAATTACATGTAAGTATAAACCCACAGTTCTTACTAAACTCTTCCATAAAATTACGAAGAGCTGGTTGAGTAGATTGAGGGTTTAGGTAATCAGCTTCATCGAGAATAACATATTTACGACCACCAGCAAATGACATTGTAGAAGCAAAGTCTTTAATCTCATTACGAAGAGTATCAATGTTACCATTCATACTCCCATTTATTACGATATAGTCTGCTCCGAGTTCATCCAACATTGCCTTAGCAACAGTAGTCTTACCGACTCCAGGGCCACCAGAGAGTAATAGATTAGGTACATTTCTATCATTTACAAACTGCTGAAATGTTTGCTTGAGATCATCAGTAAGAATACAATCACTAATAGTTTTAGGTCGATACTTCTCGGCCCACAAATACTCTTCCATAATATAAACCTCTCAAGTTAGCCTTCATAAGAAGATGAAGACTCATTTACAATAGTATAAATCAGATTACCATCAGTTGCTTTGAACTGTGAAATACCTTTACTACTAATTGTAACATCATATGCACCTTGCTGCAACTTAAGATTTTCTACTTTAAATACCATAGAAAACTTTTTATCAGTTACACCTACAGTATAGTTAAATGAGTTAGAAGTAGTATTTTTAGTATTCATAGCACGAATACTAATTTCTTCTCCATCACCTCTAACAACAATCTCAGGTAAACCAAGCACATTAGCGGCTTGCAGCACTCGACGAAGCACACCATCACTCAACGTAAAGCTAATAGGAGTATCAGGTAAGTCTAATGTCTTATCTGGAGGTACAACAATCATAGACTTATCAGCATAAAAGTAATCACTCTTCGCTTTATCTTCACTACTAACAGTCAGATAGCTTGTATCAAAGTCTAGATCTGGCTCTTCAAACAAACTCAATACACCAAGAAACTGATTGAGGTCATAGATACCAAAATCACGAGGGAACATTTCTTGTACAGTAGCTTCAGCCATGATAGTTTTCATAGGTGAAATAGTACGAATCTTATTACCCTGTGTAAAGTAAATAGACTGATTAATTGAAGAGAAGTTCTTTAGTACTTGAAAGGTCTTCGCAGTTAATTTCATTATATAAATCTCACTATATTATTTTTTCAATTTAAAATCGTTGCCGACAGTAGCAGAAGCACCAATTTGAGCCAAGTCAACCAGACTACCACCAAACACATAAGAGCCCATATGAGTCATCTTCATCCAAGGACACAACCATACCTTAATATCGATATTACGAGCCCACTGGCAGAACATATAGTCTTCTGATAGATAGCGATTAGAATACTTTCTATTCTCATGCAATGCACTTTGCTTCTTATCTTTCAAGAAGTCGAGAAGTTCATCATGCGTTGCCTCTGGATTCTTCTTATAGAACTCTTCTACTTCAGCTACAACGTTAGTATTCTTATCATCGATCAACGCGTCAAAGTATGCCATAATCTCACGTGAACCATCGAAGTTCTTTGTACGTACATGATCAGGCATATACATGTACTGAGGATATGCTTTTGCAAACTTCTCAAATGCACTACGAGTAATCATCATGAAACCGGTACCACCTTCAAGCACCTCTACGGGTTGATCAAGACGAATCTCATTACCGCCACCTGCAGGATTGAATACATAATCACCCACGTAGCGTTCTAACGTATTAGGA
>Ga0129342_1000229_pt1 | contig 22554 bp, 18 predicted proteins | sample CPBDNA_5_FD_94426 | JGI IMG/M metagenome (GOLD analysis project Ga0129342, IMG submission 94426) | Freshwater to marine salinity gradient microbial communities from Chesapeake Bay, USA - CPBay_Sum_15_0.2_DNA | ecosystem: Environmental > Aquatic > Marine > Coastal | place: USA: Chesapeake Bay...
AAAAACACATTTGGAACAAATGGTCTTGGGGAACTAAATGTTTTTTTAAAGCGCTCAGAAATGGCAAGTTTTATTGGTACAGCAACCGAATCCATGATCCGAATGTTCAAAAAATTTGAACAAAACGGCTTGGTGACTAGTAAAGGAAGAGCAATTCGCATTTTAGACGAAGAAAGATTATACAATATTGCTAACGGTATTGAGCTTAGCGTGCACTGATGCCTTTTATGTATCTTTGGATAGATGAATGAGCATCTAGACCCAACAGGCGAACACCTTAGCCACGAAGAGCATGACATAGATCGTGCGTTGCGACCGCTTAGCTTTAACGACTTTAGTGGTCAGCCGCAGGTACTTGAAAACCTCGAGATTTTTGTCGCTGCTGCGAACCAAAGGGAAGAACCCCTTGATCATACCCTTTTACACGGTCCTCCGGGACTAGGGAAAACCACATTAGCACATATTTTGGCACATGAGCTGGACGTAAATCTAAAACTTACCTCAGGCCCTGTGCTGGACAAGCCCGGCGACTTGGCAGGATTGCTTACTAACCTTCAACCCAGAGATGTACTTTTTATTGATGAAATACATCGATTGAGCCCTGTAGTGGAGGAGTATTTGTACTCCGCTATGGAGGATTATCGCATCGATATTATGATCGAAACGGGTCCCAACGCCCGTTCCGTACAAATCGAATTAAGCCCGTTTACGCTTGTGGGTGCCACCACACGTTCGGGATTGCTCACAGCACCCATGCGCGCTCGTTTTGGCATCAACAGCAGGTTGGAGTATTATTCAACCGAAGTGTTAGCGGGAATTGTAACACGCAGCGCAGGAATTTTAAATATCCCGATTGAAGAAAAAGCCGCCATAGAAATTGCAAGCAGAAGTCGCGGCACACCACGAATTGCCAATGCGCTCTTGCGCCGTGTGCGTGATTTTGCACAAATCAAAGGAAATGGTACCATTGACTCAGCCATAACTCAAATAGGATTAAAAGCACTAAACGTTGATGCCAACGGTTTGGACGAAATGGACAACAAAATCCTAACTACGTTGATTGATAAATTCAAAGGAGGCCCCGTGGGAATTAACACATTGGCAACGGCAGTTTCTGAAAATGGTGAAACTATCGAGGAGGTTTATGAGCCGTTTCTGATTCAAGAAGGGTTTTTGGTTCGAACGCCTCGTGGCAGGGAAGTAACCGAAAAGGCATATACACACTTAGGCAGAACGATTCCTAATGCTCAAAAAGGGTTGTTTTGAGTAGTGAGGCTCGTGCTGCTATCGTAAAACAAATTGCCCAACGCTTGGGCTTTATGGCATGTGGCATTTCAAAAGCTACTTTTTTGGAAGAAGAAGCCCCCAGATTAGAAAAATGGCTCATGCAAAACCATCATGGCGAAATGGGTTATATGGCACGCAATTTTGACAAGCGTTTAGACCCTCGTAAACTTGTTCCGGGAGCCAAAAGTGTGGTGTCGCTACTGTACAATTATTATCCCAACGCATCGCAAACAGACAAAGACGCACCAAAACTCGCACGCTATGCGTATGGAAAAGATTATCATCATGTCATTAAAGACAAACTCTTTGAATTTATGCACGACATCCAAACCGAAATAGGTGCTGTAGAAGGGCGTGTTTTTGTAGATTCTGCACCAGTTTTGGAAAAAGCGTGGGCAGCAAAAAGTGGGTTGGGTTGGGTTGGAAAAAACACCAATTTAATTCGAAAGCATAATGGCTCCTATTTTTTTATTGCGGAACTTATCATCGATTTAGAACTTGCTGCTGACGGCGCAGTTACCGACCATTGTGGCTCGTGCACCGCCTGTTTAGATGCGTGTCCAACTAATGCATTTGTAGCCCCCTACAAATTGGATGCTAGCAAGTGTATTTCGTATTTTACGATTGAACTCAAAGACGCCATTCCTAACGAAGTTAAGGGTCAGTTTGATGACTGGGCATTTGGTTGCGACATTTGTCAAGAGGTGTGTCCTTGGAATCGATTTTCTACCCTGCACAACGAACCTCAGTTTGAGCCCAATCCAGCACTTATGCAACTCTCAAAAAAGGATTGGCATGAAATTACAGAAGAGGTTTTTAACCGCTTGTTTGAAGCAAGTGCTGTTCAGCGTACAGGGTTTAATGGACTAAAACGTAACTTGAAGTTTTTAAAATAGCAAGAATTCAATACCTTTCCAAGCTTAAAACCATGACCAAATGAGTAAAGAAAGTAAACGCCGCGAGGCACTCATTTATCACGCAAAGCCAAAACCTGGAAAACTCGAGGTTAACCCCAGTAAGCCCTACACAAGTCAACGCGACCTTTCTTTGGCATATTCTCCGGGTGTCGCTGAGCCTTGCTTGGAGATTGAAAAATCTACCGAAAATGTTTACAAATACACCAACAAAGCCAACTTGGTTGCTGTAATTTCTAACGGTACTGCAGTGTTGGGATTGGGCGATATAGGCCCTGAAGCCTCCAAACCCGTTATGGAAGGAAAAGGATTGCTTTTTAAAATTTTTGCTGGCATAGATGTATTTGACATTGAGGTTGACACCAAAGATGTGGATGCATTTATCGAAACGGTAAAAAATATTGCACCCACGTTTGGGGGTATAAATTTGGAAGATATCAAAGCGCCAGAGGCGTTTGAAATTGAACGTCGATTGGTAGAAGAGCTCGATATTCCTGTAATGCACGACGACCAACACGGAACTGCTATCATCTCTGGTGCGGCATTGCTCAACGCTGTGGAATTGGCAAAAAAAGATATGAGCTCTATCAAAATGGTGATTAGTGGCGCAGGTGCCGCTGCGATTTCCTGTGCACGGCTATATCGCGCTTTGGGCGTATTGCCAAAAAATATGATGATGACCGATAGCAAAGGCATCATTAGAGACGACAGAGAAAATTTGACCGTTCAAAAGAAAGAATTTGTTACAACAACAGACGTACATACCTTAGAGGAGGCATTGCAAAATGCAGATGTATTCATTGGCCTCTCTAAGGCAGATATCATGACGGCAGCCATGCTAAAGTCAATGGCTGCAAATCCGATAGTATTTGCCATGGCAAACCCTGATCCTGAAATTGACTATAATTTGGCGGTTGCTACCCGTGACGATGTTATTATGGCAACGGGGCGTTCCGATTTTCCTAATCAGGTGAATAATGTACTTGGCTTTCCTTTTATTTTTCGGGGAGCATTAGACGTTAGGGCTACTAAAATTAACGAAGCCATGAAAATGGCAGCCGTACATGCCCTAGCAGATTTGGCAAAAGAAACTGTCCCGGAACAAGTAAACATTGCCTACGGTACTACCAAACTTGCCTTCGGAGAGAACTACATCATCCCCAAGCCTTTTGATCCACGACTGATTACTACTATTCCCATGGCAGTAGCAAAAGCAGCAATGGAAAGTGGCGTGGCGCAAGCACCCATAACAGATTGGAATCAATATCAAGAACAGCTACACCAACGCACTGGCTCTGACACCAAATTGGTGCGATTGATTACAAGTCAAGCAAAGCGCAACATGCAGCGTGTGGTCTATGCCGAAGCAGACGAATTGGATGTGCTTAAGGCTGCGCAAATGGTTTATGAAGAAGGTATTGCGCATCCTATTTTATTGGGAAACAAAGAGCGCATTTTGGAGTTGATGGAAACCTTAGAGTTTGAAGCAGATATTCCCATCATTGATCCAAAAACAGAGGAGGTAAAGGAACAACGCGAAACCTATGCAAATACCTACTGGAAATTACGTCAGCGCAGGGGTGTAACGCTTTATGATGCTCAAGGCAGAATGCGAGAGCGCAATTATTTTGCCGCAATGATGGTACGCGAAGGCGATGCCGATGCCATGATTTCGGGCTATAGCCGAAGTTACCCTAATGTGCTAAAACCTGTTTTGCATGTTATTGACAGAGCAGAGGGTGTAAATCGGGTTGCCACCACCAACTTGATGATTACCAATAAAGGGCCGTTGTTTTTGGCGGATACCTCTATCAATATCAACCCAAATGCAAAAGACTTGGCAAAAATTGCCCAAATGACTTCTTATACGGCAACGCTGTTTGGCATGCAACCCAAAGTAGCCATGCTATCATATTCTAATTTTGGCTCATCTAAAAATGAAGATGCACAGAAGGTAAACGAGGCAGTTTCGTTGTTACACCGCTATGTACCGCACATAGATGTGGATGGTCCTATACAAGCTGATTTTGCGCTGAATAAAACCATGCGTACGTCAAAATTCCCATTTTCTAAAATTGCTGGTAAGGAGGTAAATACACTTCTTTTTCCAGATTTGAATGCTGCAAACATTGCTTATAAACTAATCAAAGAATTAGATGACGCCCTTTCCATTGGTCCTATTATGATGGGATTAAAACACGCAGTCCATATTCTGCAATTAGGCGCAAGCGTAGATGAAATTGTTCATATGACGGCAGTTGCCGCAGTGGATGCGCAAAACAAAAAACAATGATAACACAGCTAAACGGAAGACTTGTAAGTAAAACGCCAACGACGCTTGTTGTTGATTGTAGTGGGGTTGGTTATGAAGTACATATTTCGCTTCACACTTTTGGGCAATTACCCGATGATGAACACATTCGAATTTTCACCCACCATCAAGTGCGAGAAGATGCACAAACCCTATATGGTTTTATGGAGCAAGTGGAGCGCAGCGTATTTCGTTTGTTGTTAAGCGTAAGCGGCATAGGTGCCAATACGGCTCGAACAGTACTATCTTCTATGAATCCGCAGGAAGTGGTGCAAGCCATTCAAACAGATAATGTGGCAGCCATACAAGCCATAAAAGGAATCGGCGCTAAAACAGCACAGCGTGTAATTGTAGATTTAAGAGATAAAGTAACGGGGTTGGTGGAAGAAGGTGAAATTGGTACTGTTTCAAACAATACACAGCGCGATGAAGCGTTATCTGCATTGAGTGTATTAGGCTACCCTATAAAACAAACACAAAAGCTAGTGGATGCCTTGCTACAAGTAGAACCCAACATGCCAGTGGAGCGAATCATCAAAAATGCCCTCAACAAATTGTAATGAAAATTAAATCCTATCTAAAATACATCTTATTTTTGGTTTTCATTTTGGCAATGACTACAACAGTTTTTGCTCAAAACACCGCTTCTAATGACAGCCTGGTTTTAGCTCCAAACCTGAAGCAAATTTCCCTAAAGAAAAAACCCTCTTCTTTTGGTTCATCATACACCTACGATCCAAAACTCAACTTGTACTTCTACAACGTAAAAGTTGGGGAAATTAATGCTGAACAACCATTAGTCCTTACACCCAATGAATATCGCAGACGTGTCGTTGCAGAAAAAACTCGCGCTTATTTAAGAGACAAACAACAAGCCCTTGCGGGATTGGTAGATGATGAAGATACACAAGAAGACTTATTGCCAGACTATTATGTAAACTCTAAATTTTTTGAAAAGATTTTTGGCAGTAATGAAATAAATATACGTCCGCAAGGTTCGGCAAGCATTGATTTAGGATTGCGATATCAAAAATCTGGAAATCCCAGTCTATCCCCAAGAAACCAAAGCAGTCTAGGCTTCGATTTTAATCAACGTATCAACCTTAGTCTTTCGGGAACCATAGGTACTCGACTAAAAGTAAATGCCAACTATGATACCCAATCTACGTTTGATTTTCAGCGCATCATTAAACTCGATTTTTTCCCAGAAGATTTGGTGCCAAGTAGTGTTTCAAATACCATTAATCGAGGAAAAGAACTTGTTGGTAAAGGAAAAAACGCTCTTGATAGTGCCAAAAATTTAGCCGAGCAAGGTATTAGCGGGAATGAAGACGGGATTCTTCAAAAACTAGAAGTGGGAAATGTGAATATGCCTCTCAATAGTTCTCTTATTTCAGGTGCACAGAGTTTGTTTGGAGTTAAAGCGCAACTCAAATTTGGTAATACCGACATTGCCGCGGTAATTTCGGAACAACGCTCTCAAACCCAAACCATACAAACCAACGGCGAAGGAACACTAGAAGAATTTTCACTTTTCGCTCTCGATTATGAAGACAACCGCCATTTTTTCTTGGCACAATATTTTAGAGATGCTTATGATGCATCGGTAAAAACCTATCCGTATATCAACTCACCCATTCAAATTACCAGGCTTGAGGTGTGGATAACAAATCGCTCGGCACGCACAAACAATGTGCGGAACGTTTTGGCACTTCAAGACTTGGGAGAATCAAATCCAGATGTTGTATTGCTGGACGATTTGACGCCAAACTTCTTTAATGCTGCGCCAGGAGCATTTCCTGATAATGATGTAAACAAACTTGACCCACTTGCCATTGGCGGTACAGGAATCTTAACAAGCGATATTCGTGATATTGCCACTACCCAAAACGGTTTTGGAACGCTTTCATCACTTGTTAATGAAGGACGTGATTATGCCATTTTGGAAAGTGCTAGAAAACTGAATAGAACCGAATATAGACTGCACGAACAGTTGGGATATATATCCCTAAATCAACCGCTAAATAATGACGAAGTCATTGCCGTCGCGTTTCAATACACTGTAAACGGACAGGTTTATCAAGTTGGAGAATTTGCCGGGGATGGCGTTGCGGCTACCACAATAAGCAGCGGTGCTACTGGAAATACGGTTGTAAACAATAATAGTTTGCTGCTGAAAATGTTAAAAAGTTCGGTGCTAGATGTGTCTCAACCAGTTTTTGATTTAATGATGAAAAACGTCTATAATATTGGTGCATTTCAGCTAGAACAAGAAGATTTTGTATTCAATATTTTGTACACCGATCCTTCACCAGCAAATTTTATCCGTCCCGAAGATGAAAACACTTGGCCTTCAGGAACTGATGAACGCATTTTACTTAACCTCTTTGGTTTAGATAAACTGAATATTTACCAAGACGCTCAAGCCGAGGGCGATGGATTTTTCGATTATATAAGTGGAATTACGGTGCTGCCTGAACAGGGACAAATTATTTTCCCTAGTGTTGAGCCTTTTGGAGAGTATCTTTTTGAGTTGCTAAAATCCAATGACCCTCAAGAAGATTATTCGGACAGAAACCGCTATAACGCAAATCAGAAAAAATATGTCTTTAAAGAGATGTATGATATCACAAAGCAAGATGCAGCAGATTATCAACGCTACAACAAATTTGAATTAAAAGGACGTTACAAATCATCTGGTGGTGGGCAAGGCATTGCACTAGGGGCATTTAATGTGCCTCGTGGATCGGTGCGTGTTACAGCAGGTGGCAGATTGTTACAAGAAGGATTGGATTATACGGTAAACTATCAGCTTGGACGGGTTACTATTTTAAATGAGGGGATTAAAAACTCCAACATTCCCATCGAGGTATCTACCGAAAGTAACACGCTGTTTGGACAACAGAACAAACGTTTTATGGGCTTTACTGCCGAACATAAAGTCAATGACGATTTGATTTTGGGCGGAACCTATATGCGACTAAGCGAACGACCGCTTACACAAAAAGCCAATTACGGTGCTGAACCTGTTAACAACAGCATGTTTGGACTCAGCGGCACCTTTTCAAAAGAAATACCGTTTTTGACCCGCATGGTCAATAAACTCCCAAATATTGATACGCAAGTGGCATCAAATGTTTCTATTCGTGCAGAGGCAGCGTATCTAAAAGTGGGTGCACCAAGAGGTACACAACTTAACAATGCTGTAACCACCTATATCGACGATTTTGAGGGAACACAAACCAACCTTGATATTCGAGATACGTATTCGTGGTATTTGTCAAGTGTGCCTGCGCCTTCGCAGCAGCTTCCATTAGCTGGCGCAAGTGTTGGAGTAGATGATATTAGCGCAGGATATCAACGTGCCAAGCTTTCGTGGTATAACATTGACCCCCTGTTCTATTCCAGAAGACGTCCAACTGGCATAACTGATGACGACCTTTCTAGCCCTGCTACCCGTCGTATTTTTATTGATGAAATTTTCCCACAGCAAGATGTTATTCAAGGACAATCCACAGTTCAATATACCTTTGATTTAGCGTATTATCCTGCCGAGCGAGGACCCTATAATAATGCACCGAGTTTTGGTATCAGCCCAGAAGATAATTGGGGGGGTATTACGCGCGCCATGACCACTACCGACTTTGCTCAGTCCAATGTGGAGTATATAGAGTTTTGGTTACTTGACACCTTTTCAGAACAAACGAGTGCTTCCAATGATTTGGGTGAATTGGTGTTTCATTTAGGAAATATATCGGAAGATGTGTTAAAAGATGGGCGTAAGCAATATGAAAATGGATTGCCAGCAGCAGGACAAAATACGGCAACACACAACACCTCGTGGGGAATAACACCTGCCACTCAATCGCTTGTGTATGCTTTTGATGCCGATGGACAAAATCGGGCATTGCAAGACGTTGGATTAGATGGACTAACAGATGCGGAAGAACGCCTTATTTATACTAATGGACCTGCTGAAGATCCTGCCGGCGATAACTACACCTATTTTGCACAAGGGAGTGGCTCTATTCTGGATCGGTATAAAAACTACAACGGCACCCAAGGCAATTCACCACTTGAAGTAACCGAGCAATTCCGTGGCTCGTACACCACACCCGATACCGAAGATTTGAATCTGGACAACACCATGAATACCATAGACCGATATTTTCAGTATCGGATTCCCATCGGTAAGAACATGGCAGTGGGCTCCCACCCGTTTTTGGTTGATGTACGCGAAAATGACAACATTGAACTTCCAAACGGTCAAGTAACTTCTTCACGCTGGCTGCAGTTTCGAGTTCCTGTTGTACCAGATTATTATGACACGCCAAAATACAATAGTCATTTTGAAGCCATAAATGGCATGGAAGACCTGCGTTCTATTCGCTTTATGCGGATGTTGGTAACTGGGTTTACAAACCCAACGGTATTTCGTTTTGGTACCCTTGATATAGTTCGTGCCGACTGGACAAGAGTCCCAGGACCTTTAAACACCAAAGAAATTGCACACCCCAATACGCAACTAGAGGTAAGTGCTGTAAACGTTTTGGAAAATGAAACCCGAACGCCAATTCGCTATAAACTTCCGCCGGGCATTGTCCGCGAAACGCTAAATAGCTACAACAATCTTATCCGTGAAAACGAACAATCACTTTCGCTACGCGTCAAAGATTTGGAACCTGAAGATGCGGAAGGGGTATATAAGCACATAGATTTAGACATGCGCCAATACAAGCGTTTGCGTATGTTCATACATGCTGAATCCATAACGGGTGAAAATCCACTTCCAGGGGAGGGAGCTCAGGAAAAATTCGATAAACGTTTGGTAGCGTTTATCCGATTAGGAACAGATATTACAGAGAATTATTATCAAATCGAAATCCCCTTAAAACCAACGGAATTTACGGCAGGGGTTTCTAATAATTTGAGTGCAGAGGAAATTTGGCAAATTGCTAGCAACGAAATTGATATCCCTGTCGATTTACTTACCAAACTTAAAGCAAAATCCATATCAAACCGCAATGTTCAAGGCGCTACATATTTTGACGAAGAGCTTAATAAAATCAATGAGTTTACTCCCATTTCGAGTTTGCCGGGAGACAAAAAATACAAACTTGCAATTAGAGGGAACCCAACGCTTGGCGCGATTCGCACTTTGGTTGTGGGGGTCAAAAACCCGAGCACAACGATTGGCGAAAAACTAAGCGGAGAAGTTTGGTTTAATGAGTTGCGTTTGTCTGAAATAGACTCTCAAGGGGGCTGGGCTGCTGTCGGTACGATGGATGCCAATCTAGCCGATTTTGCCAATGTTACTGTGAACGGCGCTATCTCGACTGTAGGTTTTGGTGCCATTGACCAATCACCTAACCAAAGAAGTCAAGACGACACCCGATCGTATGGTGTAACCACAAGCGTGAACGCTGGAATGTTGTTCCCTAAAAAATGGGGATTGGTATTGCCTCTAAGTTACAGCTACAATCAGGAAGTTATTACCCCAAAATATGATCCATATTACAGAGATATTGAGCTTCAAGACCGTTTGGATACTGCCGAGCGAGAATCACAGCGCGACTCTATTCGTGACCAAGCGATTAGCGTTTCAAAACTCAAAAGCATCAACCTCATTGGCGTACGCAAACAGCGTAGCGCAGAAGCCAAAAAAGACTTTTTTGACATTGAAAATTTAGATTTTTCGTATTCCTATAACGAGGAAAAACGAAACGATTTTGAAATTGAGGATTACGCCTACAAAAATGTGCGTTTAGGTGCTGGCTACAACTATTCGTTTAAGCCATTGTCTATAAAACCATTAGGCAAAGTGGAGGCAATATCTACTAAAAAATACTTGCGCTGGCTTTCAGAAATCAACCTAAACCTAATGCCGAGCTCCATAACCCTTGGTGCAAACATTAACAGAACGTTCCAAAGTCAACGATTCCGACAAGTATATTTGGAAGGGGTAGATGCATCTAACCAAATTGCTTTACCCGACTTGCAACAACGCAATTATTTGTTTGATTGGCTCTTTACCGTGAACCATAATTTAACAAACTCTCTTCGCTTAGATTTCTCAGCATCAACCCGAAATATCGTGCGTAACTACCTCGAAGATGGTTCTGATGGAACCACTCGTGTCAACACAGAACTTGACATTTGGGACGGACTTTGGGATACTGGACAAATGGATCGCTTTGACCAATCTGTTGGAGCAACATACCAAATTCCGTTTAGGTTTATCCCTGAACTTTCGTTTTTGGATGGAACATATTCATATACTGGGAACTTTAATTGGCAGCGTGGCGCAACCTCGTTGGCAAACGTTGTAGATCAAAATAATAACACACTTGGCATTGTGCATACCCTACAAAACGCCAATACCATTCAGTGGAACGGAACTGCCAATATGCGTAGTTTGTATTCAACACTTGGGCTGCGAAAGAAAACGGGGAATGCTCCCAAAAATAAACCAGGGGTGAAATTTACCAACACCCTTGTGGGATTGATTACAGCACTGGAACGTGTTCAATTCACTTACAGCGAAAACAATGGAACAGTGCTTCCAGGCTACACACAAAACATTGGATTTTTGGGTACTTCAAACCCTGGATTTGAGTTTGCTATAGGTCGTCAAAAGGATATTCGATTTGAGGCTGCCAAAAGAGGATGGCTCACCGAATTCCCGAATTTTAATCAGGCTTACACTACGGTGCACAATACCGACATGAGTTACAATGCAGAGATAGGGTTATTACAAGGATTACAACTTGACTTAACAGGAAACCGAACGCATTCCGAAAACGCCTCTGAAAACTTTAGTGTGGTTAACGGGGTTTATAACGCTCTTTCCCCACGATTGTTTGGAAACTTTGAAATTTCAACCATTATGCTTAGCACGGCATTCAGTGGAAATGGACTAAATTCCCAAGCTTTTGCAGACCTTAAATCCAATCGCTTGACCATTGCGCAACGCTTAGCCACGGCTCGTGGTATTCCTTCGGGGGATGTAGATGCTGATGGCTTTCCAAGAGGCTTTGGCAAAAACAATCAAGCGGTGCTTATTCCAGCGTTTTTGGCGGCCTATATTGGCACCGATCCCAACGCCGTAAGCATGGAGGCTAAACGTTCAGTTCCATTGCCAAATTGGAACCTTCAATACACAGGACTGATGCGCCTAAAATCGTTTAAAAAACGCTTTAATCGATTTGCTATAGCCCACGGTTATCGAGCTAGCCATACACTAAACGCCTTTACGACAAACTTGGAATATCAGCCCAATGCTACTGATCAGTCTGGTAACTTTATGAACGAAATTTTATTTACTAATGTAAATTTGGTTGAGCAATTCAACCCGCTTGTTAAGGTAGATTTTGAACTTAAAAACAGTTTACAGCTTTCGGCGGAAGTACGAAAAGACCGTGCGCTATCACTGTCGTTAGATAACAATTTGCTTACGGAAACTTCTGGAGATGAGTGGATTGTAGGCATGGGTTATCGCATTAAAAATGTGAAATTCAAAACCAATATTGGCGGAAAGTCAACCAGTCTAAAGGGAGACATCAACATAAAGGGCGATTTGTCGGTGCGGGATAACATTACACTCATCCGAAATTTGGATGTGCTTAGCGACCAAGTAACCGCAGGACAACGTTTGTGGTCACTGAAAATCTCTGCTGATTATGCACTTTCTCGAAACTTTACGGCACTGTTCTTTTACGATCACGCCTTTTCAAAATTTGCCATTTCTACCGCCTTTCCACAAACCAACATCCGTTCTGGAATTACGTTGCGTTACAATTTTGGAAATTAGTAGGTTTTTATACTACATTTAACCAAAATTCTGACATGAACATTCCACAAGATTTAAAATACACGCAAGACCACGAGTGGGTGCGTATTGAGGGCGATGAGGCAACGGTTGGCATCACTGACTTTGCACAAAACGAGTTGGGCGATATTGTGTACGTAGAGGTTGAAACAGTGGGTGATAACCTTGCCAAAGAATCGGTTTTTGGAACGGTTGAAGCCGTAAAAACTGTATCTGATTTGTTTTTACCACTTTCTGGAGAAATTATTGCATTTAACGACCAATTGGAGGATACGCCAGAACTTGTCAATGAAGACCCATATGGTGAAGGATGGATTGTGAAAATAAAATTGAGTGATACTTCTGAAATTGATGGGCTGCTTTCCAATGAAGGCTATCAAGCTGTCATTTCGTAAAGTGAAACGGCACAAATAGATTTATTTAAATTTAACATTAAAATTATTATTTTAGCCCATAGCTAAAAATTTCAAATGCAACCAAAGAAAAATCCTAAAGCTGATTTAAGAAAAAACAGTAATCTGTATTTTGCCATTGGGCTTTGTGCCGTAATGTTTATTGCTTGGCAAAGTATCGAGTGGAAAACCTATGACAAATCTATGTATGGCTACGAAGCCTTAAATGTAGAAGAAGATGACGATGAGGAAGTGCCACTGACAGAACAGCTTAAAACGCCACCACCACCGCCACCACCGCCAGCACCTGAAATTATTGAAGTGGTAGAAGACGAAGAGGAGGTTGAGGAGACCGTGATTGAATCTACCGAAACTACTCAAGAAGAAATTATTGAAGAAGTGGAGGTGCTAGAAGAGGAATTGGACGTTGATGTGCCTTTTGCCATTATTGAAGATGTGCCGCTTTTCCCAGGTTGTGAGCGTGTTAAAAAGTCGGAGCGTAGAAATTGTTTTCAAGAAAAAATCCAACGCCACATTGCTAAAAACTTCCGTTACCCCGAAATTGCCCAAGAAATGGGGATTCAAGGAAGGGTATATGTACAATTTATTATTGCTAAAGATGGGTCCATTACGGGGATTAGAACCCGCGGACCAGACAAAAACTTAGAGAAGGAAGCCAACCGAATTATTTCAAAGCTTCCAAGAATGACTCCGGGAAAGCAACGTGGACGTCCTGTACGAGTGCCGTTTAGCATTCCCATTACTTTCCGTTTACAATAACATAAGCTCGACAATTGTCGGGTTTTTTTTGGCAAAATTTTTGTATGTATGGTCTAACAAATCTTAAACACTTATGCTATGGAGCCAAAAAAAAGCCCAAAAGCGGACTTAACCAAGAACAGTAAATTTTACTTCGCCATTGGTCTGTGCCTTGTACTGCTTGTTTCATGGAGACTTGTTGAGTGGAAGTCCTACGAAAAATCTGCAATAGATATTGGTGTCCTTGATATCACGGACGACGACGACGAGGAAGTGCCACTTACAGAACAGCTTAAAACACCACCTCCACCACCTGCACCACAAATCAGACAAGTGGTAGAAGACGAGGAGGAAGTTGAGGAAACTGTAATTAAATCTACCGAAACCGACCAAGAAGAGGAGATTATTGAAGAAGTAGAGGTCATGGAAGAAGAAGTGGACGTTGATGTTCCCTTTACCATTATTGAAGATGTCCCGCTTTTTCCGGGTTGTGAGAATGTAAAAAAATCGGAGCGAAGAAATTGTTTTCAGGAGAAGATTCAACGCCATATTTCAAAAAACTTTCGCTATCCAGAAATTGCCCAAGAAATGGGTATTCAAGGGCGCGTGTATGTACAGTTTGTAATTGCCAAAGACGGTTCCATTACTAGCATTCGTACACGAGGTCCAGATAAAAATTTGGAAAAAGAAGCTGCACGTATTATAGGTAAATTACCCACCATGACCCCCGGCAAACAACGTGGACGTGCCGTTCGGGTACCGTTTAGTATTCCCATAAACTTTCGTTTGCAGTAAGTACCGCACCAAGGCGGTTGTTTTCAGGAATTAACATTGCGTAACCTGCTTTTGTACAGTATCTTTGCGCCCTAAACGCACAAGTGCTTTATGCTTGCAGACACCCAAAAATCGCCCTCACTTTCGCTTATTTTAAACGATGTGCTATTGCTTACCAAAGCACGGCTTACGCTAAGTGTGGTATTTTCTTCCATTGCGGGGTATTTGTTGGCGGTATCATCACCCAGTATATGGCACTTATTGCTACTTTCGGTTGGAGGATATGGTTTGGCTGGTGCTTCCAACGCGTTTAACCAAATCATTGAAAAAGAGATTGATGCTAAAATGATTCGCACCCAAAACCGACCCATTCCTGCAGGGAGAATGTCGGTTTCAGTAGCTTTTGGCATTGCAGTTACGCTACTCGTGTTGGGACTTGCTGTTTTGTATTTTATCAACCCCAAGACTGCCATGTTTGGGGCTATTTCGGTGTTTTTATACACCTGTGCATACACGCCCCTTAAGACCGTAACACCGCTTTCGGTATTTGTTGGGGCTATTCCTGGCGCTATACCTTTTATGTTAGGTTGGCTATCTGAAACAGGTAGTTTTGGCTTAGAGCCTGGCATATTGTTTATGATACAGTTTTTTTGGCAGTTTCCTCATTTTTGGGCAATTGGTTGGATGATGCATGACGATTATCAAAAAGCAGGAATCAATATGTTACCCACAGGGAAACCGGGTAGTGCTACCGCACTTCAAATTATTTTATACACCCTTTGGACGATTGTGATTTCCATCGTTCCAGTGTTTGGCTTCAGCGGAGCCTTACAGCTTTCGGTAGTGGGCGCAATTGCGGTTGGCGCAGTTGGATTGGTATTCTTATGGGCAGGATTACGTTTATATAAAAATCATTCCACAGCCAATGCCAAAAAATTAATGTTTGTGAGTATTGCGTACATTACTGCAATACAATGGATTTACGTTATAGATAAATTTATATAGATGAGTTTTCACCTTTCCCTTTTAACGCCTCAAGCAAAAGCCAAAAAAATGATGCTTTGGTTTGCCATGATTAGTATGACCATGATGTTTGCTGGACTTACCAGTGCATACGTGGTGAGTAAAGCACGCCCAGATTGGCTTACAGATTTTGCACTTCCCGCAGCATTTCACCTTAGTACTTTGGTTATTTTGGTTAGTAGTTTTACCTTTTGGATGGCATTCAAAATGCTAAAGGCAAATAATGCCAAAGGCGTTACGCTTTATACACTTATTACGTTTGCCTTGGCGGTAGTGTTTTCCATCAGCCAGTGGGTTGGTTTTAGTAGTATTGTAGCCGATGGCTACTATTTTACGGGAGCAGAAAGCACCGTAACTACATCGTTTTTGTATGTACTCGTCATCACGCATTTTGCACACCTTATTGGAGGCATTATAGTGCTTTTGGTGGTACTTATGCGCCATTTAAAAGGGGTTTATCAGAGCAAACCACTAGGTTTTGTGTTGGCACATACCTTCTGGCACTTTCTGGGCTTTTTATGGCTTTATTTATTTGTGTTCTTATTCTTTTTAAGATAAAGTTTAATCCGTAATTTTGTACTCAATTTAACCATTACCCACACATGGAAGCAACAACCAACTTAGTAGAAAACGAGAATGTTTGGGACGGAGGGAACAAACCACTGAATGCATCTTATGGTAAAATGATGATGTGGTTTTTCATTGTATCAGATGCCCTTACCTTTTCCGGTTTTCTAGTCGCTTATGGCTTTTCTCGCTTTAAAAACATTGATTCATGGCCCATTGCCGATGAAGTATTTTACCACTTCCCCTTTTTACACGGGGTTGATGCACCGATGTATTATGTAGCATTGATGACGTTTATCCTTATTTTCTCGTCGGTGACTATGGTTCTGGCAGTTGACGCTGGTCATAAAATGCAAAAAAACAAAGTTGCTGTGTATATGCTGCTTACCATTCTTGGTGGAGCAGTATTTGTCGGCTCTCAGGCGTGGGAATGGAAAAACTTTATCAAGGGTGAATACGGTGCAGTAGAAACCAAAGGAGGACAAATTTTGCAGTTTGTTTCTGCCGATTCTGGTGAGCGAGTAGCACTTTCTTATTTTGCAGCTACGCAACCAACAGACCGCGCGCAACATTCCTCCGATAACGGCCTTTGGTATGTTGACGAAGCTACACTTCCAACATACACCGTTGCCGAGGTGCAACAGGGCTTTTTGGCAAATCCTGATTTGCGAATTAAAACCGAAATGATTGATGCCGAAACAGGGCATAAAATTGTTTTAGATCGTGCAGCTTCCGAGGCAAAACTTTCTCAAGCAGTACATGTGGTGGAAGGCGCAAACCTGATTCGAAATGAATACGGAAATAGACTCTTTGCAGACTTCTTCTTTTTTATTACAGGCTTTCACGGTTTCCACGTATTTTCGGGTGTAGTGATTAACGGTATTATCTTTTTTAATGTGCTGCTAGGCACCTACGAACGCCGAGGACATTACGAAATGGTTGAAAAAGTTGGACTCTATTGGCACTTTGTAGATCTTGTTTGGGTTTTTGTATTTACCTTCTTTTATCTTGTTTAACATGGCACATAAACTTTCTATTTTCCGCGGACTGGTAACGTTCAAATCCAATGCACAAAAAATTTGGGGCGTACTTATTTTTCTTTCTATTGTAACAGCCATTGAAGTGGCACTTGGAATTATCAAGCCCACCATATTGCTCACGCCTGTTTTTGGCATGAAAGGATTAAACTGGATATTTATCATCCTAACCATTGTAAAAGCGTACTATATTGCATGGGATTTTATGCACTTACGCGACGAAAAGCGCAGCTTAACTTCTTCCATAGTGTTGCCGCTTTTAATCCTTATTCCATACCTAATTTTTATTTTACTTGTTGAAGCCGACTATATTTATAACGTAATGTTAGACGGATTTGTAAGTTGGAATTTCTAATTACAGCATGAAAAAATACATTGTCCTAGCCATACTCTTTGTTTTTCCGCTAGTGGTGTATTTGTTTTTTGCTTCGGGTGTAAATCACTTTGCTAAACTTCCTGTGCTTACTCAAGACATTGAGGAAATAGGGGAATATAGTGACGTACAATTTAAAGATCGTATCACTGTTTTAGGCTTTTTTGGCAATGTTTTGCAAGACAAAAAAGCATTGGCGTTAAACCTAAATCAAAAAATCTATAAGCGGTTTTATCAGTTTGCAGACTTTCAATTTTTGATTGCTTTGCCCGAAGGGACAGAGACACAAGCAGAAAATCTTGTGGCGAAACTAGAGGGCACAACAGGCACCGATATGTCTCGTTGGAATTTTGTTTTTTTGGCACCCGATGACCTTCAGCGCATCTTTAGAAGTTTAAATTTACCCTTATCGCTTGATAAAAATTTTTCCAATCCTTTTGTGTTTATCATTGATAGAGATGCCAATCTTCGCGGCAGAGATGATGATGATTTTGTAGGATACGATGCACGTTCTGTTGCTGACATCAACAACAATATGGTAGATGATGTAAAGGTAATTTTAGCAGAATATCGATTGGCATTAAAAAAATACAATAAGGATATAAACCGTCAATAATGCGTCGTTATTCCTATATAGCAGTTGCTTTTGTTGTTTTGGTATTTGGGATTATTTTTATTCCACGCATCATGGATCGTATTCAGCATACCGATGTTGTAGACAACAAACGATTAAGCAAACCCATGCCACTTTCGTTTATTGAACTTAATGGCGAGGCAAAGCGCGTTCCCGATTTTGTGTTTACCAATCAAGATGGACGCTTAATTTCCAATGAGGATTATTTGGGGAAAGTATATGTGATTGAATTTTTCTTTACTACCTGTCCAACCATCTGCCCCATTATGAATGCCAACATGAAACGCTTGGAAGAGGCATTTGGAAATCGGGATGATTTTGGCATTGCTTCGTTTACCATTGACCCTGAAAAAGACACGCCTGAACAACTCAAACGTTACGCTGAAAATTTGGGTGTTTTTAGTCAAAATTGGCATTTCCTTACGGGTGATGCCGACACCATTTATAATTTGGCAAATACCGGCTTTAACATTTTTGCAGGAATTAATCCAAATGTGGCAGGTGGTTTTGAACATCAAGGTTATTTTGCCTTAGTGGATCAAAATGGTTACCTTCGTTCAAGAAGAGACTCCTTTGGTAATCCAATTGTTTACTACTTAGGTATACCAGAGTCTGAGCTTGATATACAAGGCACAGATATGCTACTAGAGGATGTTCAAAAATTGCTAAAAGATGAATAAAAAATTTTTACGGCGTTACAACACTATTATTGTTGCCGTCTCCATAGTAATTCCAATAGTAGTTGTACTGTTGTTTAATGTTCGCATTCCAAATGTTGCACCGTTAGATATGCTACCGCCAATCTATGCTACTATCAATGGCAGTACAGCTGTTCTGTTAGTGTTAGCGGTGATTCAGATTAAGCGCGGCAACCGAAAAGTTCATGAAAGGCTTATGAAAGTCAATATCTTTTTATCACTGCTTTTTTTGCTGATGTATATTGCCTATCATATTACATCAGACCCTACTCCATACGGGGGAGAAGGGGTTATTAGATATGTGTATTTCTTTATACTGATAACACACATTTTACTTTCTGTTGCACTAATTCCTTTGGTGTTGTTCTCATACAAACATGCTGCACTTCGTGATTTTAAGGAACACAAACGCCTCTCAAAAGTAACATTTCCTATTTGGCTTTATGTTGCTGTTACAGGCGTTGTTGTTTATCTAATGATAGCGCCTTATTACGTTTAATATGCTTGTTTTAACATCACTTTTTTCGGGTCTTTTGGGATTGCAGTGCGCCATGTGTCGTGCCGTTTTAGAAACTGGCGCCGATGCCCAAACCGCCAAAAGCCTAAACGACGGCATTGTGTATTTGATGGTGATCCCCTATGTCCTTGTTGGAGTGGTTGGCTATGCTGTTTACAAACAGTTCCGCAAAAAGTAATATGTTTGTAACATATCCAATACTTAGTCGTTATCCAATAAATATCTGCTGAGACAACCAAAAAGTTGCCCCTATGATAAAAATAAAAGAATTGCACAAGTCCTATGCAATGGGACAAAATACGCTTCATGTATTAAAGGGTATTAATTTTGATGTTCAAGAAGGCGAAATGGTTGCCATTATGGGATCATCGGGCTCCGGAAAATCTACATTACTTAATATTTTAGGCATGTTGGACGTTGCGGATTCTGGCTCCTATACTTTAGATAATGAGCCTATCAAAAACCTTGACGAAACCAAAGCTGCCATTTACCGCAATAAGTTTTTGGGATTTGTATTTCAGTCGTTCAATTTGATTTCGTACAAAACAGCACTAGAGAATGTGATGCTTCCGCTGTACTATCAAAAGATTGGACGTAAAGATCGTCAAGAAAGGGCACAAAATTTTTTGGAACAGGTTGGGCTAGGCCCATGGGCAACACATCACCCCAACGAACTTTCAGGCGGGCAAAAACAGCGTGTTGCCATTGCCCGTGCATTGGTTTCAGAGCCTAAAGTATTGTTAGCCGATGAACCCACCGGAGCGTTAGACTCCAAAACCTCTTACGAGCTTATGGATGTGTTACAAACAATTAACGACAAAGGAATTACACTACTTATTGTAACGCACGAAAAAGATATTGCTAATATGTGCAAACGCATTGTGCATTTACGCGACGGCGTAATTGTGGAAGACAAAAAGATCAAACAAGTTAGAGCCAGTTCGTATGTGGAATAGAGACCGTTGGCAGGAAATGTTTTATACCCTAAGCAAGAATAAATTGCGCACAACGCTGTCAGGGTTTACTGTGGCGATGGGTATTTTCATTTTTGTCTTGCTTTTTGGTTTTGGCAACGGACTAAAAAACTCATTTGAAGAATTTTTCTTAGATGACTCTACCAATACCGTTTGGCTGTATCCAGGTCAAACCGAAAAGCCGTATCGTGGATTTAAAGCCAAGCGCCGCATTATTTTCAAAAATGGCGACTTAACAGATATTCAACAAAACTTTCCTTTTTTCATTGACTACATCACGCCACGTATTAGCCGAGGTGCACTTGTAAAAAGAGGCAAGGAAAGTAACAATTACACCATTAGAGCAGTTGCACCTGGTCATCAGTATGCCGAAAAAACAATCATTACCAATGGACGTTATATCAACGAGGCAGACGTGCAAAACAAAACCAAATTTGCTACCATTGGCAGATTGGTAGAAAAAGATTTGTTTGGAAACAAGCCTTCTTTAGGAGAGCAGATTGATGTTGGAGGGGTATCGTTCAAAGTAGTTGGTGTGTTTAAAGATGAGGGCGGCGATAACGAAGAACGCCTTATTTATATTCCCTATACCACGAGACAACGCCTAGAAAAAAGTAACGATCGCATTGACCAAATCATTGTGGCGTTTCGTCCCGAACTGGGTCATGCCGGTGCCATGGCATTGGAAAAGAAACTAAACAGCTTTATGCGTAAAAAACACAACATTGCCCCAGACGACCGCAGCGGAATTTATGTGCGCAATGTTGCCGCCGACTTAAAGGAAACTCAACAATTTGCTAGTGTGTTGCAACTCATTGTAACGTTTGTAGGATTAGGGACCTTATTGGCGGGTATTATTGGAATTTCCAACATCATGATATTTGTGGTAAAAGAGCGCACCAAAGAGTTGGGTATTCGCAAAGCGATTGGCGCAACGCCCAAATCGGTGGTGGGTATGATTTTACACGAATCTGTTTTTATTACCACAATTGCGGGCTACGCAGGTTTATTGGCAGGGGTGGGCACCCTTGCGCTAATCGGCGATTCGCTAGAAGAATTTTTTATCATTAACCCATATATCAGTACAGGGACTGCCGTTGGCGCAACCCTGATTTTAATCCTTTTTGGCGCAATAGCCGGATATATTCCTGCGCGACGTGCCGCTAAAATCAAACCCATAATTGCCTTAAGAGACGAATAATGTTTAGAACCCTATTTGATAGAGATACTTGGCAAGAAATTTTTGGATCAATCCAAAAAAACAAACTGCGCACGGTGGTTACCGTGATTGGGGTGTTGTGGGGAATTTTCATCTATATCACACTTTCTGGCGCCTCAAAGGGATTAGATAACGGCTTTGAACGCCAATTTGAAGAGGTTGCCATTAACTCCCTTTTTGTTTGGGCACAGCGCACCAGTATTCCATACGACGGATTTCGAACAGGGCGCAACATGCAACTTAAATTAGACGACCAGAATTATTTGATGCAGCGTGTACCTCAACTTCAATATGTAGCACCACGAATTGCGCGTGGCGTTTTTGGTAGAAATGGCTCGTCTGTAAAAAGAAGTGGAAAAAGTGGTGATTATGCTGTATATGGCGATTTTCCCATTTTGGTAAAAATTGCTGCAAAAGATATTTTTGATGGCGGACGCTTTATCAACCAAGCTGATATTGACAACCAACGAAAAGTGTGTGTGATTGGCGAGCGCACCCAAATGGAGCTTTTTGAAAAGAACGAAGACCCCATTGGAAACTACGTTCAGATAGACGATATGTTTTTCCAAGTGATAGGTGTACACAAATTTTCGGGAGGTGGTGGTTTTGAAAGCGATAGCGATATTTTTATCCCCTTTACTACCTTCAAAAAATTATACAACACGGGCGATAACGTAGATTGGTTTGCCATGGCAGCTTACGACGATGCCGATGTGGTTGCTGTTGAAAAGGATATAAAAGCCGCACTCAAAGTAAAACACCGTGTACATCCCGATGATGAACGTGCTTTTGGTAGCTTTAACTTGGGCGAAGTGTTTAACAGAGTAAAAGGCTTTTCAAGTGGCATGAACATCTTATCTGTTGTGGTGGGAATTGCTACCATTTTGGCAGGGGTCATTGGTATTGGAAATATTTTATTGATTTCGGTACGTGAGCGCACCAAAGAGCTGGGCATACGCCGTGCGTTGGGAGCAACGCCTAGAGAGGTGCGTATGCAAATCATTATTGAGTCTGTTTTTTTAACGCTTATCGCAGGAATTTTAGGAATTATTTTGGGGGCTTTTGTTTTGGCAATCATCAATGTGTTGACCGCTGACAACGCTAGCTTTCCATACACCAATCCAACTGTTCCCATTAAATTTATTTTAGGTGCTTTGGGGCTTATGGTTGGATTGGGTACGCTCATCGGACTTATCCCAGCGCAACGTGCTGTAAGCATTAAACCCATAGACGCATTAAGAGAAGAA
>Ga0129342_1000232_pt1 | contig 22370 bp, 29 predicted proteins | sample CPBDNA_5_FD_94426 | JGI IMG/M metagenome (GOLD analysis project Ga0129342, IMG submission 94426) | Freshwater to marine salinity gradient microbial communities from Chesapeake Bay, USA - CPBay_Sum_15_0.2_DNA | ecosystem: Environmental > Aquatic > Marine > Coastal | place: USA: Chesapeake Bay...
AAAATAACACAACTGGCGAAGAATTAAATTTGGAAGACACAACAATTGCCAGCACAGAATGGATTTCAATTTATAATGTGCCTAAAGAAAGAAGAGTAATTAAAGAAACAAGTTCAACACAAGCAAATTATTATGATAAACTTGTTATCGGTAGTGATTTTATTAGCCTTGCACCTGGAAGCAATAGCATTACATACACTGTTGTTTCTGGCAGTCCAAGTCCGACAGCGCCAGTTGTTTCTTTAAGCTGGCGAGGAGCGTATATGTAATGTGGAAACTGGAGGTTTTAGATTGGGACGGAGTCAGACTGGGCGAAATCACAAACGCCAAAAACATCACGCTCAATTTCGGGCTATCAAAAAATAGTAACCTTGCATTTGAAACTCCTCTTGAGAGTGATATTGGGCAAGTTATAGCAAATGAACAATATTTGTTAATCTCAGCTTATCAGAAAAATAAAAGCACAGGAAATTTTGATTTAAGGTTTATTGGACCTGTTATCAATAAAGAAGAAATCGGAAATAATTCTTTGCCAACAATTGGGATAACTGCAGTCGGCGCCTATTGGAGATTATCAAAAAGAATTGTTAATAATGATAAGAACGAAGGCAGAGAGGAGCGCGGCGCACCAATTTCACCACAACCGCTCAGAAGAATTATTGCCTGCGACACTGGCAACAATCGTTTGGTATATTTTAATGAAAGGACAGGTAATTGGATTGAAAATAAAGGTGGCACAGCATCGGGCACGGGAGATAATCAGTTTAACGCTCCAAGAGGTGTTGCAGTTAATCCAGAAAATCAAAATTATTATGTTCTTGACTCAGGCAATCAGCGCGTCCAACAATATGATGCTGATGATAACTTTGTTAGGCGCTTTGGCTCTGGTACAATTGGCGCAACAGCCAGAGGAATTGCTATTGATGCAGATGGTAATGTTTGGGTTGGAGACAGAGCAAACAAAAGACTGTTAAAATATAGTGCAACGGGAACACTTTTAACAACAGTTACAGGCACAACAGATTATCGGCTGGAGTCAATTTATGATGTTGTTTCTTATGATGATAGAGTTATTGCCGTTGATATTGACACAACTTACGACCACGGCTGCCAAGCTTTTGATTTATCTGGAACATTTTTAGAAAAAGCTGAAAATGATAGCGACAGAATATATAGAAGCTGTGCGCCATCATCAATTCTTAACACAACAGAAGATGATGTTTTTGGTAATCGCTGGCTGATGTATTTCTCCAATGATGCCTTATTAACATTTGTTGCAGAGTTTGTGCCGTATGATGCGATTGATACTCCTGCAATTTTAGACGGCGCATTTGGTTATGACCCTCACCACTGTGCAACAATACCAATTGCCGAAAATCTTGACACAGCTTACATAGCATTTTCCAATTCTGGCGGCACCGGAATATTCAGTGGAATTTATTCTTATGAGTTTAATGTTCCTCCTGTGCCATATGATAATGGTAATATTCCTCAGTTTATCAAGCCTGTCAGACAATTTGGTGGTGATGTTGGAACAGGAAATGGTGAAACAAAAGATTTGGAATATTTTGATATTTGGGAAGAGCCTGGAAAAAGTGGCGTTGATGCAGTCAGTGAAATTATAGAAAACACAAACACGCTGGCTGGCAATTCTTGGATTGTGCCAGCAGACCCACAAGGAACCAGCTCGGATATTGTAATTGATTACAACACATTTGGCGGTTTCAAAAAAATAAATGAAGCAATTGATGATTTGTCTGGCAATCTTGAATGGAAAATTATACCAGTTTTAGAAAATGCAGGCGACCAAGATACTCTTGTTTTAGGCGAGTGGTATGGAAATGAAATCATCGGCAGCAATAAAAGTTCAACTGTTAATTTTGAATATGGCACAGCAAGATTAAATGTTAAACAATATGCAATCAGAGAAAACTTGGAAGGCTTTGCAAATAGAATTTCTTATCCGACAGCTGGGTATGTGCCGTATAATGTTTCCAAAGATGATGAAAGTTCTGTGGCTGATATTGGCGCATTTGAAGATATTTTAACGGGAAGCGTTCTTCTGCCAGAAATTAGGCAATCACTAGCTAGCTCGGCTTTGCAATTAAGAGGAGCGCCAAGAATTATGGTAGAGATTACTCCTTTCCGCTCAGATGCTCAAAACTGGACCGTTCCAATTCCATTAATTGATTATGAGCCTGGCGATATTGTTGGGGTGCTCATTTATGATAATAATTTGGAAAGAATAAATGGAGAAGTCAGGATTTATGATATTGAAATCAATGTTGATAATTCTGGAAAAGAAGAAGCTACACTTAAGCTTTATGTGGAGGAAGCATAATGTCAGTTTTTAATTCTTTATCATCTGGCATTTTAGATAGATTTTGGAAGCCTGGGTCATCAGCATCAAATGCTGTTGCAAATCAGGCAGCAAATAGAAACATTACCAATTCTCAGGTTAAACAGTCATCACAAAATCAATTGAATATGCCATCGGGAGCAATTATGGCTTTTGCTGGGACATATGCTCCAGATGGATTTTTGCTATGTGATGGCAGAACATACTCAGCGATTGAATACCCAAATCTTTTTGATGTTTTGCAATACAATTTTGGAGGCTCTGGAAATAGCTTTAATGTGCCTGATTTAAGGGGAAGGGTTATTGTTGCCCCAGATAAAAATCAAAGAAATCAAGCAGCAAACAGAATAACAATAGATGACAATTGGTTTGGCGCAGATGGCGGAGATGAAGAACACACATTAACAACAGATGAAATGCCATCTCACAGGCACGCAGTTTCGGCAAATCAAGCAACAAACACAACGGCGACAGGTGGACAAAATAGATTAACAACACTGCAAGACGGGACAAATGGTAATGATGATGCTTGGACATCATATCAAGGCGGCGGAGATGCTCACAACAATCTGCAGCCATATCTTGTTTTGAATTACATTATTCGTTATTAAATCTGGCGCCGATAATTCTTGCCAATGCAATATAATGAAAATATGCAGCAAGAAAAAAACGGTAATCATAAAAAAGGCAAGTTTGAATTATGGCGAGATAGGACGTTTTCTGTTATCGTGCCGTTCTTCTTTGGATATATTCTTCTTACCCAGGCACACAATAACACAATCAGAATTATTTTAATTGTAATGCTCCTTGGATTTGCAAGCGGAGAGGTTGCTCTTTTCTCCCGTCATATGCTCAGAGTTCTTGGAAGAATTTTAGGAAATGGCAATAATACCGAAAATGACAATTTAAGCAAAGACCGCAAAATAGAAAAAAATAATGATAATGAAAAAGATGGAAAGCAAAGAAAATAATTTAGATATTTTAATTCCTAGTCAAGTCAAAGAGCCTTTATTTTGGAAAGGCTATTTGTTTGGAGCAGTGATTGCATTATTCTTTGCAACGCCAATATCAACAACAGCGTTTCTTGTTTTTCAAAATATTGTTCAAAATCTTTAACAAGTTTCTCGGCGCAATCCAAACAAAAAAGCCTATCATAAGAATATGAAGCCGAAGAGACCATCACAAAAAGCTCCAAGACAAGAATGGTTAAAGTTTTGGCGAGAGCTAAAAGCCTGGTGCCAGCAAGAGCTGCAAAAAACAGATAAAGCAATTCTCCGAGATGATATGCTAGCCGACCAAGCGAAAGCACATATTCAAAGATTGAAAGAAAAACTACAAGCTCAGCAAATCAATTGGAACGGAAAATACAAAGTTCCTTATTATAAAAATGAAATCAGAACAGCACAAAATCTTGGACTTTATATCACTGCAACAAAAGGCAATCCTGGGGTGCATAGCCCAACAAGCTATCATTACCAAGCTCCTAATTATGCAGTTGATATGGGACACAGTTCAGTTCAAGTAATGATTAACGCGCAAAACGCTTTGCTGAATAAATTTGGAGCGGCTCATTTCAAAGAGCTTTTTGGACCAGATGCTTGGTATGTAAAGAACGGAGTAAAGTATGGGGGAGCTTTTCCAGCTCACGGCGACCACATACATTTTGCAAAATGAATTATAAAGAATTGACAACAAGAGGAAAAATAAAGTTCTGGCAACGGAAATATGAAAAGCGTGTGAAGCGTTTGGAGGGCAATCGCATTTACCGTAAATGGCTGATTGCTGTGATTAAAAAAGCCAATAAAAGAATAGCAAAAATCAAAACAGAATTATCTTTGATTTCAGATAAAGGTGTTGAGTTTGTTGCATATTGGGAAGGATTTTTTGACCGCCCATATAATGACCCAGTTGGACACTGCACCATAGGATATGGTCATTTAATTCACAGAGGCAATTGCACAGCGGCAGACAGTCAGCAGGTGTGGATTGATGGTCAGAAAAAGATTGGTGTTTTGACAAAAGAAGAAGGAAAAAGATTGCTGAAAAAAGATTTAACATACTTTGCCCTTGGAGTTAAAGAAAAAACAGTTATTTGGAATAAGCTCAAGACACACGAGCGAGATGCCTTGGTTTCATTTGCATATAATGTTGGGCTTGGCGCATACTCACAATCAACCCTTTTGAAAAAATTAAATGCAGGTGATAAGCCTGGCGCAGCCAATGAATTCTTACGCTGGGTTTATGCCGATGGCATAAAATTGCCTGGACTTGAGAGAAGGCGCAAAGCTGAACGAGAGATGTTCCTCGGAGTTTAGTAAAACGCGTTATAAGCGCCCTAGGCGCTCTGGAAGCTTTCAGATGATAAAAGACACGCAAAGAGCACCGAAAGCGCCTTAGAACGCAGCACAGCGCTCGGAATTGATGTTTTAGCGAGTAAAAAAAGACAAAAAAATAGGCGCTGTGTAAAAGCGCCTATTTGATGTTAAATATACAAATGCCTATTTTATGTCAAAAATGGTCATTTGGTAATAATTGGGTTTTTGCTCTTGTGCAATCAGCTCATCAAGGTATTTATCACGCGGAGCAAATGGCTGATGTTTTAGCCTTTCTTGGTAAGCCCAGAGAGCAGCAGCCTTTTCTGTTTTGAAAGATTTCATCTTTCTTTTTTCTCCTGGCACATTTACAGAACCTCTCCAAGAGTTTTTGTCCTTGCTCACTCCCCGAAACTGTGATGTTCCTTTTTTATTCGGAGAAGTGATGTTCTGGGCATTTTGACCCTGAGTTAAAATCCTAAGATTTTCTCTGGTATTTTCTGTTTTGTTGCCGTTAATGTGGTCGGCAACAAGATTATCTCCAAAATGCAGCCCTAAAATAAATCTGTGGAGATACTCAGTTGCTGGCTTTCCGTTGTGCATTGTGTCCCTGCAAACATAGCCAGTTTTATGTAATCTCCAAGTTCCCCTTTCCTTGACTTTCTCAAAATCGTTTTCACTCACAAGAGCATAGGAATTTGAATTGGATAATTTTAGTTTTTTATGCATTGTTTTTTTCTCCTTTTCTCAAGAAATCACCAGAGCCGAGGCTTTTACCCCTCGGCTCTGGATTATGAACACTACATTTAGGATATAGAGATGAAAACAGAGGAGCAAAATCCTCATTAACAGTTTTTAATTCCCATCTTATATCATTTATATTATAGCGTTCTTTTTCACATTGTGCCAGAATTTCCGTTAATAATTGTTTTTGTGTTTTATTCCAATCATCTTGACCACACTCCTGGCAAGTGTTGTCAGCTAGCAAACGAGTATGCAGGTTTTCGGCGTGTTCAACAACTGTGTGTGCAGCAAGAGGAAATCCTTTTGCCTTAAGCTCAGTCATTAGCAATTCGGTTACTGCAAAATAGGAAGCGACAGAGCCAGCCCAATCATCAAGCCCTCCTTCCCAGGCATCAATCCCGACTTTTTCCCAACCATCATCTTCGGCTTGCCAAAGCATTTTTTCAGTTAGCAATTCTTGGCTTTGATAATTATTTTCAGAATGGCTATCGTCCCAAAAAATATCATTGTCCAAGAAAAAGTCAAGAAGCCATTTTGCAGACATCTCAACCAATTCCTGCGTGGAGCTTTGAACGGTGTTAGCTTCCAGTTCGGCGTCCCATTGCTGTTGCTCATAAACAGCCAGCTCACGCTCAAACCTATCATCTGGAAAATCGTTATGCATTTTGCACCTCCATTTCCAGAGCAAGATAATCACCGAATACCTGGACTGAATATCCATCGGCTTGAAATGTTGCAATCAGTTGCAACAGCTCTTCCGAGGAAATGCAATCAGTATTCATTTTGATTGCCGCTCTTGTAGAATTTGCATTTTTTACCTCAAGAGCAGAAGAAAAAATGTTTGTGTTGTTTGTAATGAGATTATTCAGTTTTTGTAAATGTAATGTGTTCATAATTGGATATTATCATAGTAAAAAACGCGCACGCAGTTTTCACGCAAAAGTTTTTTTACTGATTGTCCTCCTTTTCTGTGTTCAAAATATCTTCTTCTTGATAAGCAAGAAGTTTTTCAATATCGCCCTTAAAGCGATTGATGCTGGTAAGAACCCACTCCAGCCTTTCTCGGGACTCACCCATAGAATTGGCGGCAGCAATACCGTCAATCTTTTGCTGGATTTGTTCTTTCCTATCTTCCCAATCAAAACGGATAAACTGGATTGGGTCAGTTGTTTTATTGTATTCAGTTTTTTTATGTGGTGTGTTCATATTTTGGATATTATATGGTGTTTTTTACTTTTGTGCAGATTTCGCTTAAAAGTTTTGCCAAACATTTAGATTAACAAAAATTCCATTTGTTGATGTGTCAGCCCAAGACAATTTTTGCCAGCAAGAAAAGTAATAAATTTGAAAACTATCATCTGAATTACTTGGCAAAATTTGTTCTTGATGATTGCAAATTGGCAAGTTTGCCCTACCAGCATCATAAACAGGAGAAACAGAAAAACTCCAAGTTGTATTTGCCCGAGCATAAACTGCAAACTGCTGGACAAGTGTTTGTTCCTGAATGATAGGCTCACCAACTTGAACAAGATGTGTTTCAATTGCTGGCAATATAGTCAGTGTTAGTTGCTGAGTTGCTGAGTCGGTTGCAGATTTTGCCGTTGATGCATTTACAGCAAATAAACAAAGTGTAAATAAAATGCTGATGATTATTATTTGAATTTTTTTAATCAAGATAATACCTCGGCTTTTGTAGCTGGTAATATTTTTCATCAGTCAAATCAATTTTTTTATAAATTTTTTCAAACTGAACATTTGATGGAAAAGGAATAATTTCAATCAATTCATCTTCCTCCCAAACTTTCAAATATGTTTCTTGGGGGTGAGTGAAAAGTTGGAAAAATAAACTTGTTCTTTTTCCGTATTGTTCAAATACAAAAACTCCATCGGGGTTGTAATCATTATCAAATTTTGAGTAAAATATATCTTTCATATATCCCATTATAGCTGGCAATTTGGAGAAATCTTGTTTTTAGCTTAAATTTTTTTGAATTGCCTGTTATGCGAAATTCCAGCAGGATTTAGGATTTTTTTTTACAATAGAGGGTGCAGAGGGCGGGGATTGGGATATTAGGTTTAAGCTATGAAGAGAAGAAGAGTTAAAGAGAAGAAGAGTTAAAGAGAAGAAGAGTTAAAGAGAAGAAGAGTTAAAGAGAAGAAGAGTTAAAGAGAAGAAGAGTTAAAGAGAAGAAGAGAACGCGCGCGCGCGTATGTATTTATAAACTGTTCCCACCTATCTCCCGATATAATCCGCAAAGACAGTCAGCAAGCGGAAACGCAAAACGACATCACAAGAAAAACAATTGGATTTATTGTATTTCATTTATTGTTTTGATAATTTCAAAATCGGTATCTGATATTTCTATTTTTTTGGTTTTGCAGCGTCCAGTGTAATACATATGCTGAGCGATAAAGCGGACAGCAAAAGTCCAGCGGACTGGCAAATCACCATCATTTGGAGGAAAGCCTATCATAGCCTCAAACTCAGGCATTTGCTGAATGTCATCACACCAATCTGTGTCAGCAAAAAGTCCAATACCAATAATGTCCTGATGATTTTCAGATTGCAGTTCAGCCACTCTTTCAATGATTTGCTTAAATGCCTGATTTCTTAAATTCATTAACACAATATTGCCATCAACACTTTCTGGATTGATTTCTTCTTGGCAATTTTTATTAAGGATAAAAAAGATTTCAAAAATTTCACAATCTGTATTTCTCCAATCTCTTTCATCAATTCCAGAAACAAACAGTGGAAATTTCTTTTTTAACCTCATTATAATTTCATCAAGTAACAAATCTCTTTCATTTTCAGGGCTGAGCATACAACAATCCTAATTCTTAGGGAATTATTTACAGTGGAAATTATTGCAAAAATTCAAAAAATCCTATATGATGAAAAGTAAATGACCCAAAATCCATATAATAAAAGTTTGCCACAGGGTTGGGTTGAGGCAAAATATGAAACGGCAACTCACTATCTTATTGGTTATTTAATGGAGCCTGGCTGTGAGTTTGAAAAACGCTGGAGCAGTTTTATTGGCAAATGGGAAAATGCAAAAGGCTTGGAGATGAGAATAAAACAACAAGAGATTAGGCACGAGCATCAAGGCTTTGGTAATGTTAAAATGCGGGAGGCAGTTCAAAGAGCTTTGAAGCAATCAAAAACACGAGCCTATGGCACAATTGATATTCTGAGATTGGATAAAATATTAGTTGCAGAAAAATTATCACCAATGATAGCCCTTGACCCAAAAGGCTTTATTGCAAAAACTCCGGGCAGCAAAAAAGAAGCCAAATACCGCAAGCACGGTGTTCCTGATGATATTGCTGATGAGTTTGAGGCGCTGAGATATATCAAAGGACACGGACCCCCAATCAGTCAGACAGCGAGCACAAAAGCACGAGGAAACAGAGACCCAAGAATTAAGGCGCAAAGATGCGTGAGCGAGTGGGTCCGCTGGATTGAAGTTCAAGCTTTGGATAATTTGATTGCCAATTTACACGATGACAACAAAGCTGGAGATGTTGTTGTGGACAGAGAAGAGTTTTTGAAAATTTTAAGGTAATATCATTATGATAAAAACACAACAAGAATAATTTTTTGCTATACAATGGAAATATGAAAAATATATTTAACAAAATCAAAACAATTTTCCGCTACAAAAAACCCAGCATTTTAGTCAGTCCCACAAAAAAAGTTAATGTTCAGTCATCAGCAATTAGGGCTGTTGAATATGATGAGCAGACAAAAGACCTTTTTGTTGATTTCACAAAAGGAACAAAATACCGTTATTCAGAAGTCAAAGCAGAAGATTTTTATAATCTTGTTTCCAGCGAGTCCGTTGGTAAGGAATTTGTTGCCTCTATCCGCAATTCCTACGAATTTGAAAAAATTGAGGAAAAGAAATAAGCGAAAATTCTGCCACATTTTCAATTTTGCATATAATGGAAATATGAAAACAATTCAAAACATACTTAACGCCGTTTGGCAAAAAATACAAAATGAACCAGTAATTATTAAGACAGCTTTGGCAACCGCAATTGCTGGAGGCTATCTTAATTTCCTGGCTCCAACGCAAATTACTCTTTTGGAAAACCTTGCAGCATTAGCTGTTTTTGTTATCACAGCTTATTCATTAAGAAGCGATGTTGCACCAGTTCCGCCAGAGCTGAGAGGAAGCATTATTCCTGGACATAAAGATAATGTTCCTAAGGAGTTTGTTATCAGTGATACCCCTTCTGGCGACCAAGAAAACTAAAAAAGGAAAAATATTAAATGGACACTACAAAGAAAAATAAAATAATTGCAGCGCTTAAAAAGCACAACGGAAACGCAACAGCAGCAGCTAAAGAGTTAGATGTTCCTCCGAGGACAATGAGGCGCTGGGTTGCAGAAAATAATCTCCGTTTGCAAATTGATGATACCGATGCAGACAAAAGAAAAGTAACATCACAAAAACAAAAAGATGGCACGCTTTCACCAGATGCTTTACATTTAACTCCAGAAGAGTTGATGGAAGCCTATAATCTGGGTGATGATTATTTTCCTGTTAAGTTGGATATTTCAGAGCGAGATGCAGGAACAGCCTCTGCTCCAAAAGTCAGCAGAGGCATTTCACTCACTGTTCAAAAAAAGCCAGAATTGCCAGAGCCAGCTTTTGAAGGCAGACCAATTACAATTAAGCCAAGAAAGCGCAGCAAGAAAAAGCAAAAAAAGACCACTGAGTTGGTGTTGGTCATTTCAGATTATCACGCACCCTATGTTGATTGGGATTTGCACAACGCCGCGCTTAGGCTGATTGAAGAAAATGAGCCAAATAGAATTATTGTTAATGGAGATTTGGTAGATTTTCCAACAGTTGGCAGACACCGTCAAACAACGCAAAGATGTATGGCAACGGTGTCAGAGTGTATTGAAGTTGGCGGCAAGATTTTATCAGATTTAAGAGCAGCGGCAACCGAAGATTGCCAAATTGATTTTATTCCTGGTAATCACGATGCGTGGCTTTCAAATTATATTCTTGATAAAGCAAAATCTATTTATGACCTTACAGCATACGGAGAAGAAACTCCTGTGTGGTCATTTGAAAAGCTGTTTAGGCTAGAAGAAATGGGAATAAATATTGTTGGCGAGCCTGACACCTGGCCAAGTTCCCACATAGCGCTCACTCAGCATTTAATTGTTCATCACGGTGATGTGGCGCGCAAAGGTTCTGGAGCCTCACCTCTGGCAAGTATGAGCGGAAAAGATTTTGCAGAAATCCACGGTCATACCCACAGACAAAGTATTGTTTCCAGATGCGTTCATTTTGCAGACGGTAGCACAAAGATTTATCAGGGCGGCGAGTGTGGGGCGATGTGTAAAATGGAAGATGGCGGATTTCCCACTTACACAAGACACCCAGACTGGCAAACTGGTTTCTGTTCTGTTGAGTTATTGCTAGATGATAAAGGCAATAAGACAGAACATTATTCTATTGATTTGGCAACCTGGCAAAATTCTGTTTTAATGTGGCGCGGCAATGCTTGGTAGATTTATCGGAAATCATAGCAAATAATTATTTTTTACCTTACAATATGATAAAAGATTGTAATGAATAAGGATAATGAAAAAGCAATTGGAGTAATTGGACTTGGCTGGGTTGGATTAGTTACATCAGTTTGTTTTGCTGAGCTAGGATATAATATAGTTGCTCACGATATTTTGCAAAACAAAATTAAAGATTTGAAGAACGGCAAAACAAATCTTTATGAACCTGATTTGCCAGAGTTGCTGAGTAAAAACAAAAACAAAATTACTTTTACAACATCTGTTCAGGAGGTAATGAATAAAACAGAAATCATTTTTATTTGTGTTGATACACCCCCTACACAATTTGGAGATGCAGACCTTTCAAAAGTGTTTGCAGTGATTAGCAATTTGCAAGCAAGCACAGACCACATTTTGGTAATGAAAAGCACCGTGCCGCCAGGGACTGGCAACAAAATTAAAAACTATAATGAAAATATAGTGTATGTTTCCTGTCCGGAATTTTTGAAAGAAGGCAGCGCAATCAAAGATTTTATGAGTCCGGACAGAGTTGTTATTGGAACAACAGAAGATGATAAAGATGCTGGACTTAAGGTTGCTGAGCTTTACAGTCAGCTTAACAGCCCAATAATTTTTACAGATTTGCCAAGCGCTGAGATGATAAAGATTGCATCAAATGCTTTTTTGGCAACAAAAATATCTTTTATAAATGAAATAGCAAATGTTTGTGAAAAAGTTGATGCAAATATTGATGATGTTGCATTTGGAATGGGAAGTGATACAAGAATTGGAAATGAATTTCTCAAAGCTGGTATTGGATATGGAGGCTCTTGTTTTCCGAAGGACGTCAGCGCATTAAAAACAATGTCAGGAAATTTTGGATATTACTTTCAAACTCTTAATGCCACAATTGAAGTAAATGAAATGCAAAAGCGTTCTATCATCAACAGATTAAAAAAACAGTTGGGTAATTTGCATAATAAACAAATAGGTTTGCTCGGAATGTCATTTAAGCCAAACACCGATGACATCAGAGAAGCACCAAGTGTTGTGATAGCAAACAGATTAAAAAGCGAAGGCGCAAAAATTGTTGCTTATGACCCAGTTGCATCAAATCGGATTAAAGATGTGATTGATGAAATTGAAATGACAGAAATGCCAGAAAATGTTTTTGCTCAATCAGATGCTGTTGTTTTGATTACAGAGTGGAGCGAGTTCAGAGAATTAAATTGGGAAAATCTTTTTGGCAAGATGCTCACTCCTATCATTATTGATGGAAGGAATTGTTTAGATAAAGAACGATTGTTGCAGGCTGGATTTCTTTATCAAGGCATTGGACGATAAATCACCAGAAGCGCCCTAGAGCGCTTTGGATTGTTTTTACTAGCAAACACATATCAAACAGTTGGCAAGCACCCCTAAAAGCGGCTGAGCGCGCAGAAATGCTTTTTTGAAATGATAAAAAAGCCTGATTATCGGAAATTCCTGCAAAATAATCAATGTTCCCATATAATGAGAAAAATGTCCAAATTAGATAAACAGCACCCAATGATAAATGATTTTTGGGAAATCTTGGATAATTATAAAGATTTGCCCTTGCCTAAATATCCTATTTATATACCAAGTAAGGGTAGGGCTGAGACAAAAGCAACGGCTGCAAATTTTGAAGAGAATAATATTCCTTATACTTTTTCAATAGAAAAAGAAGATGAAGAAAAATACAGAAAAGCTTTTCCCAATGCCGAGTTTATTATTTTAGAAAAATCAAATCAAGGTAATCCATATTCAAGAAATACAATTAAAGAACACGCCCTTAAAAATGGACATAAATATCATTGGCATATTGATGATGATATAAAAAAAATGGCATATTATTTAGATGGCAAAAATAATTATTTTGATAATTTTGCTCAATGCCTATCCATTATAGAAGCAGTTTGTGATAAATATGAAAATATTGGAGCAGCAAGTCCAAGAAGCAGCGCTTTTTCAAGAACAGAAAAAAGCATTATTGGATTTAACAAAAATATTTATTGTGTGATGTTGTTGAAAAATGATAATGATATTTGGTTCCGACCAGATGTTCTTGAAGATAAAGATATGAGTATGCAGATTTTGGCAAACGGAGAATGCACTGTTTTATTTAACCGACTTTTAATGTTTAATCCAAGCACGGGCACAAATTCAGGCGGACACGGAGTTCATAGTGAAAGAGTAAAAAGCAGAGCAGAAAGAGCAAAACAATTGGCTAAAAATTGGCCGGGAGCTTTTGAATTAAGAGAAACAAAAGATGGACTGAGACCAAAGCCGTCAAGAATTTGGCAAACTTTCAAACAAAGACCAATAAAAAAAGGAGAAAACAATATGAATATACACGAAACATTAAAGGATTTATTGATTGATATAGATGATGTAAAACCTTTTTCAAAAAATCCCCGAAAGGGCAATGTTGATAAAATTCAACAATCACTGCAAGCAAACGGGCAATATCGTCCAATTGTTGTTAATAAAAAAACAAATGAAATTCTGGCTGGTAATCATACCTGGCAGGCAGCAAAGATTTTAGGCTGGAAAAAGATTGCAGCCACATTTGTTGATGTCAGCAAAGAAGAAGCAAAGAAAATTGTTTTGATAGATAATAAATCCAGTGATGATGCTGATTACTATAATGAAACTTTGAAAGAATTGCTGGAAGATTTGAAGAATGATTTAGATGGCACCGGCTATTCAGAAAGCGACCTAAACACACTGATTGCCGATACTATGCCAAAAACAGATGCTTTTGAAGAATGGGAAAATATGCCCGATTTTGAGTCAGAAGATGTTTCTTCTGCCTATAAAACAACTGTTCATTTTCCAACAGAAGAAGATGCTGATAATTTTTTTAAGCTCCTTGGAGTTGAGCGCAAAAAAGTTTTATGGTATCCTGATACAGACGGGCATAAGCCGACAGACGGCAAAAAAGAATATATCAAAGAAGAGGAATAAAATGCAACCTCAATTTCCGATTTATATTCCCTCCAAAAGCAGAGCGAGCACAGCAACAACCCCGCGAGTTCTTGAGGATATGGGAGTTGATTATCGGATTGTTGTTGAGGAGCAACAGTATAAAGAATATTCTGAATATTTCAAAAAAAGTAGGTTGTTGGTATTGGACCCAAAATATTATGCTGAGTATGATGCCTGTATGGAAATTGAAGAAGGCGAGTCAAAGGGTTCTGGACCCGCACGCAATTTTATCTGGGAGCACTCAATCAGTGAAGGGCACGATTGGCACTGGACTATGGACGATAACATATATGAATTTTTACGGCTGCACAAAAATCAAAAAATAGCTGTTGGAGATGGAACAATTTTTGTGGCAATGGAAGATTTTTCATTAAGATATGAAAATGTTGCTATGGCTGGACCGCATTATCGGGGCTTTGCTGATGCAAGAAAAAAGATGCCACCTTTTATAACTGGCACTCGGGTTTTTTCTTGTAATTTAATCCGCAATGATTTGCCTTTTAGATGGCGTGGCAGATATAACGAAGATGTGGATTTATCTTTAAGAATGCTCAAAGCTGGCTGGGCAACAATACAATTTTTTGCATTTCTCCAAGACAAGGCTAAAACTCAAACATTTGCTGGAGGAAATACAGAAGCTTTTTATGCAAAAGAAGGAACATATCTGAAATCAAAAATGTTGGTTGATTTACACCCTGATGTAACTGAGTTGGCGTGGAGATTTGGTAGAGTTCATCACCACGTGGATTACTCACAGTGGAGAGGAATGCCGCTGATTAAAAAGAAAGATTATCAATCATCAAAAAACAATCCTTATAAAATGAAACTTGTGAATAAAACAAGAAGCGGCAAGAAATCTGGTAAAAAATATCTTGATTGAAAAAAGAGCTTTTATCCAAAAACGCTTTATACTTAATTAACAATGGCAAGAAAAAACAAACTCACAGAAGAACGAAAAGAAAAAATTGTTTCTTTTATCCGTGCTGGCAATTATGCAACACAGGCAGCGCAGGCGGCGGGAGTCAGTGAAAGCACATTTTACAGATGGCTTGCCAGGGGAAAAGATGCCGCTATTGTGTGCGAAAGATGGGAAGAAGATGTGGAAAACTGGAATAATTTGAATGATATGCAAAAGCGCAAACAGCAAAACAAAAAGCCCAATCTTGACAATGCGCCAGATGCTGATGATATTCTTTATTGGGAGTTTTGGGAGGCAGTCAAAAAAAGCGAAGCTGAGGCAGAAGCCTCTGCTGTTTTGCATATTAAGAAAGCAGCAAACGATGGCACCTGGCAAGCAGCCGCTTGGTATTTAGAAAGAAAATACAAAGACAGATGGGGACGACAGGATAAAATCTCCCACGAAGGCACCATAAATCACTCACTAGGACTTAACGCATCAGAAGAAGAGATTGCAAACACAAGAAAGCGATTAGAGCAGGCGAGACAATTGCCAGAAGGAGGCGTGGAGATTACGCGGACTGAGTTAATAGAAGCGGAAATTATTGAAGACAATGAAGAGTGATAATAAAACAGTCAGTGTTGTTTCTGGAGGCGCTGGTTTTCTTGGCTCTCACTTGTGCGAGGCGTTATTGGCAAAAGGACACCGTGTTATTGCCATAGATAATTTATCAACAGGCTCAAGCAAAAATTTGGCAAACATATTATTCACGGAGAAAGACTTTCAGTTTATTCACGGCGATATTACAAAGGCAATTTCAATCAAAGAAGAAGTCAATTTTATTTACAATCTGGCATCTCCTGCAAGTCCTAAAGATTATCAAAAGCTGAGTGTTGAAACACTGAGAGCGGGAGCATACGGCACAGAAAATCTTTTACAGCTAGCAGAAGACAACAGCGCCAGCTTTTTACAGGCATCAACATCAGAAATATATGGAGACCCGCTTATTAGCCCACAAACAGAAAGCTATTGGGGAAATGTCAATCCAGTAGGAGCGCGCTCAATGTATGATGAGGCAAAGCGATACGGAGAAGCACTGGTTATGGCGCATCACCGCCAATACAAGACAGATACAAAGATTGCCAGAATATTTAACACATACGGAACAAGAATGAAATCAGACGACGGCAGAGCAATCCCCACTTTTTTGGCTCAAGCATTACAAGATAAAGATATAACTGTTTTTGGCGACGGCACGCAAACGCGTTCTTTTTGTTATGTCGGTGATTGTATTGCTGGACTGATAGCTTTAATGGAAAGTTCATATCATAGCCCGATTAACATTGGCAATCCAACAGAACACTCACTGCAAGAAGTGGCTGAAAAGGTTATTGATGCAACAAACTCAAGTTCTCAAATTGTTTATCTTGATTTGCCAGAAGATGACCCAAAGACACGCAAGCCAGATATTAGCAAAGCAAAAAAAATCTTAAACTGGGAGCCAAAGATAGATTTGGAAAGAGGGTTGAAGATTGTTCTGCATCAGTCAAATTATCAAGATTTGATTTACTGAAATCTTTTAAGATGAAAAACAGCGTGCGCGTTTTTTTCCTGCTATTATCCAATTATGAACACTACACCACAAAAACTAAATATTATTTCCAATGTATGCACACGCGTTATCCAGCTTTCAAATGACCACACCTGGACTTGGGAGCTAACTCCAAACAGCGCCGGTCCTGTTACAACTGGCACACTCCACCTAAACGCTCACCGAGATGGTGATGAATACTGGTTTGAAGTTGGCTTGATGGAAGCCGAAGGAATTATGTCAGACTGGGAGGATATGGACATTAAGTTCGCACGATGAAAAACAGCGTGCGCGTTTTTTTCCTGCTATTATCCAATTATGAACACTACACCACAAAAACTAAATACCGAAAAAATTACCGAAGCCAACCTGAGCAATCCAAGATTTGCTTATTCAGATTGGTATAATATGCCAGTTGCAATGTCAATTGAATATGCTGGCTATCAATACTATTATCAACTGCCCAAAGATGATACTGAGCTGGAGACAATTAAGGTTTATGACCTTGATAAATACCCAGCTGGCATCAGCACAAACGGGGCTGAGCCTGTTGATGTTATTACATACGGGCAAGACACCGTTGCAGAGCAACTCGGAGCATTTGAATATGCTGAACAGATTATTCTTGCATACATCAATGACCCGAGAAGCAGCGATTATTTACAAACACAAAAGGAGACAAACTAAAATGATAATCACAACAACAACACTAAATGAAATCCTTTCAGCGAAAGCACAGAAAAAGCTGGAAGAAGTAATTGCAGAAGAGAATTGTGCAAGCCTTTCTCCGAAGCACACAGCAAAAATTATCCGTATTGTTCTCAAAGAAAACTGGCAGCTCCATAAGTTTTCTGTGAAGTCAGACAGATATGGCATTTGGGTCAACTGGACAGATGGACCAACAGAACAACAAGTTGCAGAAATTCTTGATGTTTTTGGCGGAAGGCTGTTTGATGCAATGACAGACAGCACCGATTTCCAGTATATCCCATTTACTCAGTCAAACGGCGAAACAGTCAAAGTATGTTTCTATGGCTTTTCTCCCATTTATCGCAGGGACATTGGAGAATGGACTGAAAAGCGATTGAAGGCAAAAATCTCCAAGATTGTTGGAGAAGAGTTTCAATTGGCAAATGAATATGCATTTGATTTTATTGATGGCGAGCTTTTGCCCTTTGCAAGCGACTGCAACACCACACGCGGATTTACTATTTATGCAAAGATGTTTGAACAAACAGATTTGTATTCTAGCAAATCAAAATCAATTTAACACTAGTAATTACCTCCTAAAGAGAAGCCCGCTTAATCGCGGGCTTTTCTTTTGCTATCATAATATAGGAATAATGGATAGATTTTACCAATCACAAACAGGAGATGCCAACTTTTTGACTTTGTTTTATTTTGAAGAGGTGTATGGCTCAGCACAAAAGAGCAAAGAAGAGGCTGTGGAAGATTTATCAAAAGCTTGGAAAGCAACTGCAAATTATGTTTATGAAATATCTTTAAGGAAAGAAACAAAAGAGCCTGTTTATTGGTGCAATTAACAAAGCGTGTAAAATGCGTGCAATCAGCCAGCAAAAGGACACAATTCCAAGCGCTCAGAAGCTCCTGAGGCTATCAGCAGAGCAAAAGAAGCATATTCACATACATCAGCAAGGCAAACACGCCTGAGAGCTTTAGAAACGCGTTCTTGGAAATTCTGGCAAATTATTGTTTTTGATAATATAATAAGAGCAATGTCATTTATTCCTGCAAGATTGCTATTCACAACAGAGGCTGAAAGAGAGCTTATCCAATCTGATGAATTGGCAAACGCTCTTTTTGTAGAAGAAGAAAAAGAAAAGGTTGGACAATCGTTTCTTTATTTTCTTGAAAACTATGGCTCACATCTACCAGCAGATGGTGGTTCTCCAGAGCCATTACAAATGTGGGACTATCAGCCCAAGATGGCAGAAGTATTGGCAATTGGCAATGATACAATTTGCCTTAAAAGTAGGCGCATCGGCTTTACTTTAATTGTGTGCCATTATCTTGTTTGGATTGCAGGCTTATCTGATGAAAAACCTGGAGCGCGGTGCATAGCTATTTCAAAAAATCAAAGAGATGCGGACGAGCTTTTGGCCACTTGCCGCAGCATAGTTAATTGCCTACCCCCATATCTCAGACCAGCAATAGGCGCAGAAGCAAAGAGCGCGCAGGGACAATTAGGCAAAGAAACAACAAAACACTTTTCTTTTCCGCTCAGAGATGGCGCGTCTATTCGCTCACTGCCAGCAAGCAGCAGCGCAGCGCGCTCATATACAGCCACTGTTCTTTTTCTTGATGAGCTGGCATTTCATCAAAACGCAGATGAAGTATGGGTTTCAGCAAAGCCAACAACAGAAGGCGGCGGACAAGTGATTGTGGGAAGCACAGGCAATGGGCGCAGCGGAGACGGCAAACACTTTTGTTTCTTGTGGGAACAGGCAGAGCGTGAAAAGATTATGGAGCCTATTTTTATTTCTTGGCGAGACAGAGAAGATAGGACGCAAGAATGGTATGATGAAACAGCAAAAACAATGCCGACATTAGATAAGATGCAACAAGAATATCCAGATAATCCAGATGAAGCGTTTTCTGGTCAATCTGAAAACTTGGCGTTCTCAATTACATCACTGGCAGAAGCAGAGAGAACAGGAAAAGAATTTGACAATCTTTTGACAGAAAACAATTTGCCAGAAGCAGCTGATGAAATAGAAATAGGGATTGACTGGGGATTAAATTCGGCAGCAGTGATTGTTTATCCTTTAGCGGGCTTTGGCTTTTATATCATAGATGAGCTGGTGTCCAATACAGATGATGCTGAAACATTTTCAAAAAATACATTGGCTTTGGCTTTTCAGTATGCACAAGAGCACAACACGAAAATTGGACGCGTGTTCTATGATGCCGCTGGTGCTCAGCAAATGAAATCTTTCCAACGCATATCACCGCCCGACATTAGAATTACAAAAGTGCCATTTAATAAATATAAAACAAGGACTGTTGAATTTATTAGGCTACTTTTGAAAAGAACGAAAGCAAAAGAGCCGATTGGCACAATTGCAATTTCGGCAAGATGTGAAGAGACATTAAAGCAAATGAGAGACATTAAACAAATGGAAGATGGCAGATTGCACAAGGGCAATGACCACAGTGTTGATGCCTTGATTGCCGCTTTATCGCAGCGCGCTGTTGAGTGGGACAAAAATTATGGGGTTAATTAACCGCAATATGAAGCAAAGATTATACTTTTAAGAATATGGGTATTTTTACAGGATTGAACAATATGATGGGAAAAAATACATTTCCGCCCACAAAAGAAATTGCAGACCGTTGGGAGTGGATAGCATATTGGTCTGGATTGCGGGACAATAATGAAATCTATGTAAGGAATGAAGCAATCAAAAGAGGAATGGGCGGCAGAAATCGCCAAGCCTATATTGCTCAGCCCGTGCCGCGCGCTTTATCTCAAGCGAGCGCAAACCTACTTTTTGGAGAGCCGCCGACAATTAAAGCTGGCAACCCTGATGACCAAGAAAGACTTGATGCAATCATTGGAACAAATAAGCTCTTTGCACAATGCAGAGCGGCAGCAATTACAAGCAGTTCAGAAGGCGGTGTTTATCTTAAGGTCAGCATAGACCCCAGCACCCCACGCGGACAGAAGGTTCCGCTTATTCAGTTTATTGAAGAACGCAGAGTTATTCCAAACTTTCAAAACTTTTCCGAGCTGGTGTCAGCAACAGTTATTACAAACTGGCAAGAAAACAATAAAGTTTATAGACTGATGGAGAACCATATCCCCGGTTATATCTCATATGAGTTATATGCTGGAGGCAGCAATGAAATTGGATTAAAAATTCCTTTGGCAAATCACCCGAAAACAGCAGGTATTGAAGAAGAGATGGAAACTGGCGTGAGTGAATTGCTGGTGTCATATATCCCCAACAGCCTTAATACAAACAGCCCATTTGGAGTCAGTGATTACGCAAATGGAATTGATGATTTGTTTTTTGCTTTTAACGATGCGACCAGCATAGCACACAGAGCAACACAAAGCGGCGTGCCACTCACTGTGTTGCCTCGTGAATTGCTAGATGAAAACCAATCACTTAATCACGAAAAAACAATTGTTGCAGTGAATAAACTGGCAGATACTCTTGGAGAAGGCGATGTTTCAAAGATGATTGAAACAGTTCAGCACAACGCTCAGCAGGACAAGTTTATGAGTTATGCAAAAGAAGTTCTTGATTTGTTGCTTATCTTTTCTGGGATTAGCCCGCAGAGTATTGGCAGAAGCGTAGATGGCGGAGCAACAAGCGGCACAGCGCTTAAATTAAAAATGTCATCAACACTATCAACTGCAGCAGGCAAAGCTGTATTTTATGAAGACAGTTTGGCTGAGATGCTCAGACTGGCAGCAATCTTGGATACAGAAACATTTGGCGATGGCAACAACATTAAAGAAGCAGCTGATTGGACAGAAGCTGAAAGCGCTGTTTCTGTTAAGCTAGATGATGGATTGCCTGATGATGAGATTGAGATGGCAAATATTATTCAGAGGCTGAAAGCATCTGGAGCAATTTCCCTGGAGCAGGCAGTCAGAAAAGCCAATCCGCATATGACAGATGAACAAGTTGAAGCAGAGATTGATGCAATCAGAGCTGAAACACAAGCTGAAACAGCGGCAATCGGTGAAGCATTACCAACAACAAACATTGGTAATATTCTCAGCGACATCACCGCAGAAGAGCTTTAGTGGAAAAATCTGCCGCATATTAGTTTGTATGATACATTATATAAGTAGGTTCAGTTATCCGTAAAATAACGATTGGTGAAAATGCTACCAACGGAGGTCGCGCTCCGAAAAAAACGAAGAAAACGCATTAAAATAGGAGAAACAATGTCAGAACAAGAAAATAATAATTCAGAAGAGACAGCCCCTGCCGAAAATACAGAAGCTGTTTCAAATGATAACGCAGCACAAGAAGACAGTTCAGCGCCAGTTGTGCCGGTGAGAGAATTGCAAAAAGAGCGCAGAGAGCGCCAAAATCTTGAAAAGAAGCTGGCTACCTTGCAGCAGCAGCAAGAAGAGGCAAGGCAAGCAGAGCTTACGGAAGTTGAAAGGCTCAAAGAAGAGCTGGAAAACACCAAGGCACAAGCAGCAGCAGCAGAGCAGGCGAGAGTTCTATCGGAGCAGCAATCTCTGGTAAGGGCAGCAGCAGGCTCAATGGCTTTTGCAGATGTGAATGATGCAATCACATTTGTTAATTTTGAAACATTTGAAGGACTTGAAGGCAGCGAGCTATCTCAGGCAATCTCGGACGAAGTGTCCAGAGTCAGTCAGGAGAAACCGTATTTGCTGGCAAAGACAGAAGAACAGCATAAACGCGGAGTTGGTATCGCAGCCGACAGAGAGGGCGCAAACGAGCCAGCGCCAGAAGGTGAAGAAGCGTTGGGCGGATTTGTCCATAATCTTCTTTTCGGCAAGCAATAACACAAGGGGAATAATTGTTGGGAGAAAGGCGCTTTTATAAGGCGCCTTTTTTCTTGTTCAAAAAAACACCGCAGATTAGAAAAAGAAGATTACCCTAAAAAGTGCAGGGTAAAACCTGCTTAAATGAAACAAGGAGAAAATCAACAATGGCAAACCAAATCCCCCTAAGTGGAGCAAGTGAAGCCGCTGGTGGCGCAATGTTGCCAACTCCCCTGGTAGAGTCCGTAGTGGAACAAATCCAGAGGGAAAGTGGCACGCTTAACCTTGTTGATACCGCTACAACAAACAGCCGCAAGGAGGCTATCCCCGTTTATAAGGGACGCCCGACTGCCCAGTTTGTTGATGAGGGAGCAAATAAACCGGTTGATGGTGCTGAATTTACCACCCTCAATCTCAATGTCAAGAA
>Ga0129342_1000233_pt1 | contig 22360 bp, 18 predicted proteins | sample CPBDNA_5_FD_94426 | JGI IMG/M metagenome (GOLD analysis project Ga0129342, IMG submission 94426) | Freshwater to marine salinity gradient microbial communities from Chesapeake Bay, USA - CPBay_Sum_15_0.2_DNA | ecosystem: Environmental > Aquatic > Marine > Coastal | place: USA: Chesapeake Bay...
AAGCGTAACGCTTGATGCTATTTTGGAAAATATTACCCAACGCGACCATTTAGATAGCACACGTGCTGACTCTCCGTTGGTGCAAGCAACAGATGCAATTGCTATTAACGCTGCCGAATTTAGCATTACAACCTTACAAACCCATGTGCTAGCGTTGGTAAAAAAACGAATGGGGATTTAGTTTTTCTGCTAACCTTTTGCCCATATATATAAAAATAGTACATTTGCGCACCTCTTAAGAAGCGCCTTAGAGTAATATTGAGAGAAAATAAAAATTAACCCTTCTGTACAGCAGCGCTTTTTACTCAGCTTGCAGAATACAAATAACCGCAGCATGGCTGACGAAAACCAACCCCTAGAAGAAGCAACGGAAGACGCTGTTCCTACCCAGACCGCTACTGAAGAAGTACAACCTGAAGCAATAGAAACCCCACAAGAAGAAGACAATACACCAACCGTTTCTCCCGATGAATTTTTAGCCAATTTTGATTGGCAAAACTACGAAGAGGGCATTGAAGCTGTTGAAGACGGTAAGTTAAAAGAGTTTGAAAAACTCGTTGCTGAAAATTTTGTTGATACGCAAGGATCTGATGTTGTTCATGGAAAAGTAATCCATATGACAGACCGCGAGGCGATTATTGACATTAACGCCAAATCTGAAGGCGTAATTTCACTTAACGAATTTCGTTACAACCCCGACCTAAAAGTAGGCGATACGGTGGAAGTAATGATTGATACCCGCGAAGACAAAACGGGACAACTTATTTTGTCGCACCGCAAGGCGCGCACTATCATGGCTTGGGATCGTGTAAACGCTGCCCATGACAGTCAAGAAGTGGTAACAGGATTTGTAAAGTGCCGCACCAAAGGTGGAATGATTGTAGATGTATTTGGCATTGAGGCATTCTTACCAGGCTCACAAATTGATGTAAAGCCTATTCGTGACTACGACCAGTATGTAAACAAAAACATGGAATTTAAGATTGTAAAAATCAACCATGAATTTAAGAACGTAGTGGTATCGCACAAAGCACTTATTGAGGCGGATATCGAAGAGCAAAAGAAAGAAATCATTGCGCAGCTTGAAAAAGGCCAGGTGTTAGAAGGAACGGTGAAAAACATCACATCATACGGTGTGTTCATTGATCTTGGAGGCGTTGACGGGTTGGTTCACATTACAGATCTATCGTGGAACCGTATCAACCACCCAAGCGAAATTTTGGAAGTAGAGCAACAACTAAATGTTGTAATTCTTGACTTTGATGACGATAAGTCACGTATTCAATTAGGTGTAAAACAACTTACACAGCATCCATGGGAAGCTATTGGCGATACCATGAAAGAAGGTGATACTATCAAAGGTAAAGTAACCGTTATTGCGGATTATGGTGCTTTTGTTGAGGTTGCACCAGGTGTTGAGGGGCTTGTTCACGTTTCTGAAATGTCTTGGAGTACGCATTTGCGCTCTGCTCAAGATTTTGTGAAAGTGGGCGATGAAGTTGAAACGGTTATTTTAAATCTTGATCGTGAGGAACGTAAAATGTCTTTGGGAATCAAGCAACTAACACAAGATCCTTGGACAGATATTACTATCAAATACCCATTAGGGTCTAAGCACACAGGTGTGGTACGCAACTACACGAACTTTGGTGTGTTTGTAGAACTTGAAGAGGGTATCGATGGATTAATTTATATCTCTGACCTGTCATGGACAAAGAAAGTAAAGCATCCTTCTGAGGTTGTTACTGTTGGTCAAGAGTTGGATGTAATTGTTCTGGAACTTGATGTGGAAGGGCGTAAATTAAGCCTTGGTCACAAGCAAACTATGGACAATCCTTGGGAAAAATACGCCAAGACCTATGCTGAAGGTACTGTGCATGAACTTGCATTGACTGAAATCGTAGACAAAGGCGCTACCATTGTGCTGAACGACGACATCACGGCATTTGTTCCTGGACGTCACCTAGACAAGCAAGACGGCACAAAACTTTCTAAAGGCGAAACAGCTGAGTTTAAAGTAATTGAATTTAACAAAGACTTTAAGCGCGTTGTAATGTCACACGCTGCTGTTTATAAGGGAGTTGAGGCGGACAATGTTAAAACTGCTAAGCGCAAAATGTCGGAAAATGCAGAAAAATCCACTCTTGGAGATTTGGACGCATTGGCAGACCTAAAGCGCAAAATGGATGGCGATGCTTAGTCCAAATGTATAGAAAAATAAAAGGGGCGTTTATCGCCCCTTTTTTTATGCAATATTTTTCGCGATAAAGTCGCCTACATCACTTGTAGTATAGCTCCCCTCTGGGAAGACTTCGGGAGTACAAACACCTTGTGCAAGTGCCAAATCAACAGCATTGGTGATGGCATTTGCCTCTTTGTCCATATCAAAATGCGTGAGCATCATTGCTGCAGAAAGAATCATGGCAATAGGATTTGCAATTCCTTTTCCAGCCCCCTGCGGAAACGATCCGTGAATAGGCTCAAAAAGTGCATGCGTTGCCCCAACAGACGCCGAGGGCAATAATCCAATAGAACCACCAATAACGCTTCCCTCATCAGAAATAATATCTCCAAAAAGGTTGCTGGTGAGAATTACATCAAACTGGCTAGGTGCCAAAATCATTTGCATGGCAGCATTATCCACAAATAAAAAGCGAAGCTCAACATCACTGTATTCCGCTTGATGTAACTCGGTTACTACCCTACGCCACAGTCTGGAAGATTCCAATACATTGGCTTTATCAATTAGTGTAAGAATATTTCTTCTTTTTCTAGCAGCAACAAATGCCAAATGCGCAATGCGCTCAATTTCAGCTCGAGTATACTCACATAAGTCCGATGCTGTATTTTGGTCTTCCGATAAGGTTTTTTCACCAAAATAAATACCGCCAGTAAGCTCGCGATACATCACAAAATCGGTTCCTTTTACACGCTCTTCTTTTAGTGGAGATTGGTGCAACAAGGCATCAAATGTCTTTACAGGGCGAATATTAGTAAACAACCCTAACGCCTTTCTTATGGCAAGCAATCCTTGCTCCGGGCGTACTTTTGCGGTTGGATCGTTGTCGTATTTTGGGTCGCCAATAGCGCCAAAAAGCACGGCATCACTTTCTAAGCTTGCTTTTAGCGTGGCTTCGGGAAGTGGCTGTCCCGTTTTGTCAATGGCAACGGCTCCCATGTCTGCATAGGTGTAAGTAAACTCGTGTCCAAATTTTACGGCAACTGCATCTAAGACTTTTACAGCCTCTTGTACAATTTCGGGTCCAATCCCGTCTCCAGGAAGTACTGCAATTTGTTTTTTCATCGGTTTTTATTCAATAGGTTATTAGGAGCGATTGAGTTCAAACGCCTTGATAGCTTCCTTTTGGCTTAACAAATAATCAATATCATCATAGCCGTTAAGCAAACACATTTTTTTATATGCGTTAAGTTCAAAGGACACTACAATTCCTGCTTCAGGAACGCAAAGTTCTTGCGCTTCCAAATCAACTTTGGCTTGTGTGGCAGGATTTTTATCAATTGCTGCAAATATAGCTTTCAATTGCTCAGGTGAAACCTGAATAGGAAGTATGCCATTGTTTAGTGCGTTTCCTTTAAAAATATCTGCAAAAAAGCTAGACACCACCACACGAAATCCATAATCTGCCAATGCCCAAGCAGCGTGCTCACGGCTAGACCCACAACCAAAATTGTTTCCTGCTACTAAAATCTGCCCTGCATAAGCACTATTATTGAGGATGAAATCTGCTTTGGGTTTGTCGTCTGGGGTATATCGCCAATCGCGAAATAGATTTTCGCCAAATCCTTTTCGGTCTGTAGCTTTTAAAAACCTAGCCGGAATAATTTGATCCGTATCAACATTTTCTATCGTAAGCGGAACCATACCGCTTTCTAAGATTTGAAATTTTTCCATTAGTGTTGGGTTACATCTACAATTTTACCTGCTACCGCTGCTGCTGCTGCTGTTACAGGACTAGCCAATAGCGTTCGTGCGCCTTGCCCTTGTCGTCCTTCAAAGTTTCGGTTTGAAGTAGAAACGCAATAGGCGCCTGCTGGAATTTTATCATCGTTCATTGCCAAACAGGCAGAGCAACCAGGTTGACGTAATACAAAGCCTGCATCTTCAAAGATGCGATCTAATCCTTCTGCTACAATTTGTTTCGCCACTTGTTGTGAACCCGGAACGATTAATGCCGATACGTCTGGCGATTTTTGCTTGCCTGCCACGTAGTTGGCTGCAGCTCTAAAATCCTCAATTCTAGAGTTGGTACAGCTGCCAATAAACACATGACTAATAGGCATATGAAGTAAGTTGCTTCCTGCTTTTAGCCCCATATAATTCAACGACTTGATAAAGCTAGCATCGTCTAATTCTGGGATTGCATCTCCAATTTTCACGCCCATGCCCGGATTAGTTCCGTAGGTAATCATGGGTCGGATATCGGCTGCATCAAATTGGTGCTCTAAGTCAAAAATTGCGCCTTCATCTGTTGGGAGGGTTTTCCAATAAGCGATTTTGTTTTTCAGTTCTTCACCCTTTGGTGCAAATTCACGACCAGAAACGTAATCAAAAGTGGTTTGGTCGGGAGCAATCATACCGCCACGTGCTCCCATTTCAATACTCATATTGCAGACCGTCATACGTCCTTCCATACTCATTTGCTCAAACACAGAACCAGCGAACTCTACAAAGTAGCCTGTTCCTGCATCGGTGCCTAATTTTGAAATAACGTAAAGAATAACGTCTTTAGGCTGTACATCGGGGTGTAAATCACCAGAAACGATTACGCGCATACTTTTTGGCTTTGCCACCAACAAGCATTGACTAGCAAATACCTGTGCTACTTGGCTTGTTCCAATACCAAATGCAATGGTGCCAAACGCACCGTGCGTAGAAGTGTGGCTATCGCCACAAACCATGGTCATTCCGGGTTGGGTAATGCCCAATTCGGGACCTATAACATGAACAATTCCTTGATAGGGGTGCCCCAAGCCGTAAAGTGTTACATTGTGTTTTTCACAATTTTCAGAAAGTTGTGCCACTTGCTTGCGCGAAAGCGCATCTTGAATGGGTAAATGCTGATTTTCAGTGGGAACGTTATGGTCGGCAGTAGCTACAACTTGCTGTGGTCTAAAGAGCGGAATCCCTTTTTCATCCAGCACATTAAACGCTTGCGGACTGGTAACTTCGTGGATTAAATGCTTGTCAATGTACAAGATGTCTGGGCCGTTTTCTACGGATGACACCACGTGGCTATCCCAGACCTTATCAAAAAGTGTTTTCTTCATGTAAGTTTAACTAATTCCGGCAGTTTTTACGATTTCAGGAATATCGTCGTCGGTAATTTCTTTCTTTCTATCTGCAAAGTTTAAAAAAGTAGCATATGCCAAATCGAGTTCTTCTTTTGTAAGCTCTATGCCGATGTTCTTAGCGCGATAGGCAAGTGCGGCACGACCGCTTCGTGCCGTTAGTACGATAGAAGACGTATCTACCCCCACATCATGAGGGTTGATAATCTCATAGGTTTCACGGTTTTTGATTACGCCATCTTGGTGAATACCCGAACTGTGTGCAAACGCATTTGCACCCACAATGGCTTTGTTTGGTTGTACTACCATGCCCATCGCTTCGGAAACCATACGGCTGGTTTCTGATAATAATTGTGCTCGGATATTTGTGTCTAGCCCTAAATCTGGGTGCTGACGCATAATCATAACCACTTCTTCTAAGGAAGTATTTCCAGCACGCTCACCAATACCATTTATGGTACATTCAATTTGGCGTGCACCATTAATAACCCCTGAAATGGAATTTGCGGTTGCTAGTCCTAAATCGTTGTGGCAATGACACGAAAGCGTTGCCTTGTGAATAGAAGGCACATGCTCCATTAAGTATTTTATTTTGGCTCCGTATTCTTCAGGAAGGCAATATCCTGTGGTATCGGGGATATTTAAAACGGTAGCTCCTGCCTGTATCATGGCTTCGCATACTTGTGCTAGATAGGCGTTGTCTGTTCTTCCCGCATCCTCGGCATAAAACTCAATATCTTCAACAAACGTTTTAGCATATTTTACAGCAGCGACACCACGCTCAATGATTTTTTCGCGAGTAGAGCGAAATTTATGTTCGATATGCGAATCTGAAGTGCCAATTCCAGTGTGAATTCTTGCACGTTTGGCAGGTTTTAATGCCTCTGCTGCTACTTCAATATCTTTTTGAACTGCACGTGTAAGTCCACAAACAATAGCATTTTCTACTGTTTTGGCTACGTCGCTAACGGCTTCAAAATCACCCGGAGAGGAAATGGGAAATCCAGCTTCAATAATATCAACACCAAGGACATCTAGACGTTTAGCAAGAATCAACTTTTGTTCCTTGTTTAGCTTACAACCAGGCACTTGTTCACCGTCGCGCAAAGTGGTGTCAAAAATTTGAACGTGTTCTTTTCCCATTCATTTAAAGGTTAAGGGCAAAAGTAACCATTTTTAACTATAATGAAAATGGTAAATGAGTACAAATCTATACTACTGTGATTTGTAAAAAATCATTAAACCTTTTGCGTGTTCACATCATCCCACAGCGCATCTTTTGGAGGTGGTGCGGTAAATGTTATGGGTTCTTTTTGTGTTGGATGCTTAATGGTTATTTTTCTGGCATGTAAATGAATACTACCATCTTTGTTGGGTCGTTTTGCTCCGTATTTTAGGTCACCTTTAATACTTAATCCTTCTGCGCTTAATTGCGCTCTTATTTGATGGTGCCTTCCTGTTAGTAATTCAATTTCAAGCAAACTGTATCGGTCAAGTGTTTGTTTTTTGGTGTAGATGAGTTTTGCAATTTTGCTATTGGGTACTTCCTTTTTGTGCGCATACGATTTGTTTTGTGAAGGCTTGCTTACCAAATAATGTTCCAATTGGGTAGGGTAAGTGCTTGGGATTCCAGTCACCATTGCCCAGTATATTTTTTGGGTCGATTTTTCGACAAATTGCTTGTTAAGGCGTGTCAATGCCTTTGAGGTTTTTGCCAGCACCATAACCCCACTTGTTGGTCGGTCTAACCTGTGAGGCAAGCCCAAATACACATTTCCAGGCTTTTGGTCGCGGTGCTTGATCATGTTTTTACATACATCCAAAACAGACGCATCTCTTGTGTTATCGCCTTGCGAAAGCATCCCTGCCGGTTTGTTTATGACCAGTAAGTGATTGTCTTCAAAAAGAATTTCAGGGAGCAATTAGTACTGTTCGTCTTTATTGGGAAAATCGCTAGATTTTACATCTTTAATATAGCGTTGCACAGCATCTGTCATTTGGTCGTACAAATTCATGTACCTGCGTAAAAACCTTGGGCTAAATTCGGTTGTAAGTCCTAGCATGTCATGCAATACTAATACTTGTCCGTCAACACCATTTCCTGCGCCAATGCCAATAACAGGTATGTTGACCACTTTGGCTACTTTGGCAGCTAGCGCAGCGGGAATCTTTTCTAATACCAACGCAAAACAACCTAATTGCTCAAGCAACTTTGCGTCCTCTAAAAGTTTTTTGGCTTCGGCTTCTTCTCTAGCACGCACCGTATATGTCCCAAATTTATATATAGATTGTGGGGTTAATCCAAGATGCCCCATAACAGGAATTCCTGCATTTAAAATACGGGTCATGGAGTCTTTAATTTCAGCGCCTCCTTCAATTTTTACTGCATGCGCACCTGCTTCTTTCATAATTCGAATGGAAGAGCGCAAAGCTTCTTTTGGATCGGATTGGTAGCTTCCAAAAGGCAAATCTACCACCACCAAAGCGCGCTTTACAGCACGTACTACTGCTGTGGCGTGATATAGCATTTGGTCGATGGTAATGGGCAATGTGGTTTCATGCCCGGACATCACATTTGACGCCGAATCTCCTACCAAAATCACATCGATATTTGCGGCGTCCACCGCTTTTGCCATAGAAAAATCGTATGCTGTAAGCATCGAAATTTTTTCTCCTGCCTGTTTCATTTCAATTAGCGAGTTTGTGGTCACACGCTTGTACGCTTTTTTAGCAGCTGACATATTTCTTTTTTCCAAAAATACACTATTGAGCGCATATGTATGCAATATGACATCCTGTCAGTAAATTCAATTGGCATAATGATTGACAATAGTTAGTAAAATATTTTAATAATGAGTAAGATTATCGGTATTGATTTAGGAACAACCAACTCGTGTGTTTCTGTAATGGAGGGTAATGAACCCGTCGTAATTCCAAACGCAGAAGGAAAGCGTACTACTCCTTCGGTTATTGCGTTTGTAGAAGGCGGCGAAATAAAAGTAGGCGACCCCGCAAAGCGTCAAGCGGTTACCAATCCCACCAAAACCATTTCTTCTATCAAAAGATTTATGGGGAATAAGTTTTCAGAATCTAAAAACGATGTGGAGCGTGTTCCTTATAAAGTAGTAAAAGGCGATAACGACACACCTCGTGTGGATATCGATGGTCGTTTGTACACCGCGCAGGAACTTTCTGCTATGGTGTTGCAAAAAATGAAGAAAACTGCCGAGGACTACTTAGGTCAAACGGTTACAGAAGCGGTGATTACTGTCCCTGCTTATTTTAACGATGCACAGCGTCAAGCAACCAAAGAAGCAGGTGAAATATCCGGACTTAAAGTACAGCGTATTATTAACGAGCCAACGGCTGCTGCCTTGGCTTATGGTTTAGACAAAGGAGGCTCAGACAAAAAAATTGCCGTATATGACCTTGGTGGAGGTACATTTGATATTTCCGTACTTGAGCTTGGCGATGGCGTTTTTGAGGTACTTGCTACAAACGGAGATACACACTTGGGTGGAGACGATTTTGACGATGTCATTATTCATTGGTTGGCATATGAATTTGAAGAGGCAGAAGACATTGATCTTCGCAAAGACCCAATGGCACTTCAACGTTTAAAAGAAGCTGCCGAAAAAGCAAAAATTGAATTGTCGTCTTCTACACAAACGGAAATCAATTTACCTTATATAACGGCAACGGCATCTGGACCAAAGCACTTGGTGAAAACACTTACACGTGCAAAATTTGAGCAACTTGCCGACGAGCTTGTAAAACGCTCTATGAATCCAGTGAAAAATGCCCTTGACGATGCAGGACTTTCTACTGGCGATATTGACGAGGTTATTTTGGTGGGTGGTTCTACGCGCATTCCTGTGATTCAAGAAGAAGTAGAAAAATTCTTTGGAAAAAAGCCTTCAAAAGGAGTAAATCCAGATGAGGTTGTTGCCATTGGAGCAGCCATTCAAGGAGGTGTTCTAACAGGAGATGTGAAAGACGTATTGCTTTTGGATGTTACGCCTCTTTCGTTGGGTATTGAAACAATGGGCGGTGTGATGACAAAATTGATTGAATCCAACACCACGATTCCTACGAAGAAATCACAAGTGTTTTCTACGGCTGCCGACAACCAGCCTTCGGTAGAAATTCACGTATTACAAGGCGAGCGTTCTATGGCTACTGATAACAAAACCATTGGGCGTTTTCACTTAGATGGGATTCCACCAGCGCAGCGTGGCGTGCCGCAAATTGAAGTTACCTTTGATATTGATGCCAATGGACTGATTCACGTAACGGCACTCGATAAAGCCACTAATAAGTCTCAGGACATTCGTATTGAAGCGTCTTCTGGACTTACAGAAGAGGAAATTGAGCGTATGCGCAAAGAAGCGGAAGCAAACGCAGATGCAGATAAAAAAGCTAAAGAGGAAGCAGATGTTTTAAACAATGCCGACCAAATGATTTTCCAAACGGAAAAGCAATTGAAAGAATTTGGCGAAAAGCTCTCTGCAGATAAAAAAGCACCTATCGAAACGGCCCTTGAGGCACTTAAAAAAGCCTATGAGTCTAAAGATTTGGATGCGATTAAACCTGCATTAGACAACATAAACGAAGCCTGGAAACAAGCTTCTGAAGAAATGTACAAAGCGCAGCAAGAGGCTGGGGGACAAGCCCCACCAACAGACGATGCTGCCGCATCTTCATCTTCCGACGATGATGATGTAGAAGATGTTGATTTTGAAGAAGTAAAATAACTACAATTCATTGCGCCCCGCACAGCGGGGCGCAACACTTTTTATGGATAACAAAACCATTTTAAAGCTTCTGCAAGAAAGATGTGCCAATACGTTGGTAGATACGCTGGGTGTTACTTTTGTGGAATTAGGCGAAGATTATTTGGTGGCTAAAATGCCTGTGACTTCGGCGGTGCATCAAGTAGATGGTGTTTTGCACGGTGGTGCAACAGCTGCTTTGGCAGAAACCGTAGGTAGTGCGGCTTGTGCTATTTTTTGCAAAACCGATGATGTTATCATGCGCGGCATAGAAGTTTCTGCAAATCATGTCAGGGGAGTTCGCTCGGGTTTTATTTATGCTAAGGCAACTGCCACACACAAAGGGAAAACCATGCAGCATTGGTCTATTCAGATAACCGATGATGCTAACAAACTGATTTCCTCCTGTAAGCTTACCACACTTACCCTTCCAAAGAAAAAATAGTTTTTGTACATTTCTAAAAATTATTAGATATGTATATTGAGCAAGTAGGCAAAGATACCAACGCATTTTGGTTGTATGTTGTAGGTGTTTTGATTTTAGGGGTTGTACTTTTTATTGGAAATGTCCCGTTTGGTGTTGCGCTCGTTGCCGAGGGTGGAATTAATGCTGCTCAACTCAGCTTATCCGAACAATTACAAGTTCTCCCCGCCAACACCACACTTTTTTTACTTCTCCTTCCTTTTGCGTTGGTTTTTGGCGCTATTTTGTTACTGACCAGAGTGCTTCATAAACTTTCGCTGCGTGAACTTATCACTTCACGTCCAAAAGTGGATTGGAAACGGATTGGTTTTGGTTTTGGAACGGTGGCAGTATCTTTTATCCTAATGTTTGCTGTAAGCTATTTCATGGATCCAGAATCTTTACAATGGAATTTTAAGCCAAAAGCCTTTGCCGTATTGGTCTTGATAAGCGTTCTTATGGTACCCTTGCAAACCAGCGCAGAAGAACTCTTTTTTAGAGGCTATTTGATGCAAGGGCTGGGAAGAATTTTCCCTAAACGACTACTCCCTTTTGTGATTTCTTCATCCTTATTTGGACTATTACACTTTGCTAATCCAGAAGTTGACAAGTTGGGCGATGTCATTTTAATTACTTATTTAGCTACAGGGTTTTTCCTTGGCGCAATTACGTTAATAGATGAAGGCCTAGAACTAGCGTTGGGTTTTCACGCAGGCAATAATCTTTTTCTGTCGTTGTTTTTAACATCAGACTGGACGGTTTTTCAAACAGATTCGCTTTTTTTAGATGTGTCTGAACCCAAAGTGCTGATGTATATCATTGGACCGCTGTTGATATATTCCCTTTTATTTATGATTTATGCCAAAAAATATAAATGGAAAAATGTTGCTGCTCACTTAATTGGTTCGCCTACAGTTGAAGCCTCATCTTGATATTTCCTCTCTCGTATGGGCTATCCCTGTTAGGCTCTTCAATAAAACCAAATTTGCGGTATAAATAAATGGAATTTTCCAATTTTCTGTTTGAGTAGAGTAGCATTTCTGCATATCCATTTTCTTTGGCGGTTTTGACCGCATGATATAGCAATTCTTGCCCATACCCTTTTCCTTGATAAGCGGCGGTTATCGCCATTTTGCCAAGCTCAACAACATTATTTTTAGGCGGAAGAAGTGCGTAAGTACCAATGACCAAATCGTCTAACATACCAAAAAAGATATGACCTCCTTTATAGATGATTTTTTCTTCGCAATTTTCAAGAAGTTTTGCATCGTAAGGTTCTATAATAAAGTATTTTTCAAGCCATTCTTCGTTAAGGGTTCTAAAATGTGATTTTAGACGCTTTTCAAAGGGGGCAATAGCAAGATTTTTAGTCACGACCAATCATGTTTTCGGGCTTTACCCAAGCATCAAACTCATCAGGAGTAAGGTATCCAGTTTCAAGTGCTGCTTCTTTAAGCGTTAGCTTTTTCTTGTGTGCCAAATTGGCAATTTCAGCAGCTTTGTAATACCCAATTTTGGTATTGAGTGCCGTAACTAACATCAACGAATTATTCAATAGCGCATTAATCGTTTCTAGATTCGGCATGATGCCTTGTGCGCAGTTTTCATCAAAACTTACGCAAGCGTCGCCCATCAACTGCGCTGATTCCAGTACGTTAGCTGCCATAACGGGTTTATATACATTCAACTCAAAATGCCCTTGCGAACCCGCAAAGGCTACCGCAGCATCGTTACCCATAACTTGAGTGCACACCATGGTCAATGCTTCACATTGGGTAGGATTTACTTTTCCGGGCATGATAGAGCTTCCGGGCTCATTAGCAGGAATAATAAGTTCTCCAATTCCAGAGCGCGGACCACTTGCCATCATGCGAATATCGTTTCCAATTTTAAATAGCGACACCGCCAATTGACGAAGCGCACCATGCGTTTCCACAAGTGCGTCGTGGGCGGCAAGTGCTTCAAATTTATTTTCTGCCGATACAAATGGAAGTTCGGTAAATTCAGCAATATACGCAGCAACTTTTTTGGCATACCCTTTTGGCGTGTTGATGCCTGTACCAACTGCTGTGCCGCCAAGGGCTAATTGCGACATGTGTGGAAGTGTATTTTCCAATGCCTTGATTCCATGATTGAGCTGTGCAACATAACCTGAAAATTCTTGTCCTAAACTCAAAGGTGTGGCATCCATAAAGTGCGTACGCCCAATTTTAATAATAGCATCAAAATCAGCAGCCTTTTGTGCCAGCGTATCGCGTAGTTGACGTACACCAGGAAGTGTTATTTCCACTAGCTTTTTGTATATGGCAATATGCATTCCAGTAGGGAAGGTATCGTTTGATGACTGCGATTTGTTCACATCATCGTTTGGAGCTAGAGTACGTTCTCCTTTGCCAAGCATGTTCCCTTCAAGCACATGCGCACGATTAGCAATTACTTCGTTAACGTTCATGTTTGACTGCGTTCCAGAGCCCGTTTGCCAAGTTACCAATGGAAATTGGTCGTCTAGTTCACCACGTAAAATTTCTTCACATACTTGCGCAATTAAGTCGCGCTTGTGTGCATCTAATACGCCAAGTTCGGCATTGGTGTAGGCAGCAGCTTTTTTAAGAACGGCAAAGCCGTAAACAATATCCAAAGGCATAGATCCAGCAGGACCAATCTTAAAATTATTCCTTGAACGCTCGGTTTGCGCACCCCAATATTTATCTGCTGGTACCTTTACAACACCCATGGTGTCTTTTTCTTCTCTAAATTTCATGTGGTTGTTTTGTGCAAAAATACAAAAGCAGAAGCACTTCTTTTGTTGTAGGGTTTAGAACCAATATGTACCTTTGTCAAAACTTTGTCCATGATTGAATTTGATCAATATCTAGGCTTCCTTGCGTTTTTGACCATTCTTACCATAGGTTTTTGGTTGATGATTTTTCTCATCACCTTTGTTATACCATTTTGGTTAACAGGAAATTTGATGCAGTGGCTTAAAGAAAAACGCGAAAAGTCTAAGAGCTAATTAAAGCTCAAATCCTTCGCCATCGCTACCATAACTGTCTCCGCCTCTGCGTTGACGCTCTTTTTCTTGCCTAAATCTGTATGTAAACGTCAACCTGTAAACAGGTTTTCTCCGTTGGTATTCTCCGTTTGTAATAACATTAGTGGTAAAAGTTTCCCACTTATAAATTTGTGTGTTAAACACATCTGAGAAATTAAGATTAAGCGTTGCTTTTTCTTTCAATAAATCCTTGCTTAAACCAATGTTCAAGCCTCCGAATGCTTTTCGGCTGCCAAAGGCAGATTGGGACGGACCTTGAAACCATAAATTTACCTGAGTATTAATATTTCCTAATAGGGTCAGATTATTTCTAAAATTTCCAGACCAACTTTCATTTTCATTGTCAAAATTAAGGTTGTCATATTCCCCTTTTTCAACACTTCTAAATAAGTTAAAACTAAGGTTTGTACGCCATTTTGGCGACCACCGAATAAAGCTACTCGCTTCAACTCCCAGCTGATCTCTGCGACCCAAGTTTACAGGAAAACGCTTAATTACAGGTGTAGTTTCGCCATTCACAATGGCAAAATCTCCTGATTCCACCGAAATACGATTCTCAGGTTTTTCGGTTCTTCTAAAATAAACCGAGCCATTGAGTGTAAATTTTTTGAACTGTTTTAAATATCCGATATCAATGCCATTGCTGTAGCTAGGCTTTAAATAAGGATTTCCTTGAAAGAAACTTGTTTCACTAGAACGCGACTGGAATGGGTTTAAGCTTCGAGAACGTGGTCTAGAAATGCGTCGGTTGTAACCAATAGTAATATTTGCAGTTTCAGAAAGCTCTAACCCCAAATTTAATGTAGGAAAAAAGTCACCGAAAGCACTATCACTGTTTTCGTTGGTAGTTTTTTGAATTACCGTCAGCGAAGTATGCTCATACCTAAGACCTGAAAGTAATGAAAAGCTCCCCCATTTTTTTCCGAACTGTGTATACAATGCATGAACTTCCTGATTAAAATCTAGGAAATTTGTCAAGTTTTCGTCAACAATCATGTTGCCGCTTATATCTTCTAGCTGCACAACAAACCCCGTGTTTTGATCTTCGTTTGTGGTGCGATATCCGGCTTCAAACTGAGTGTTTTTATCAATTGGGAATACATAATCTACCTGAGCTAAAAACTGTTTTTGTTCTTCTTCAGTGTTGTTTTCCTCTAATCGACCGAGAATGTTTTGAGGCAATAACTGCTGTGTTTTGAGGTCGGCAAACTCATCTTCGATGTTTCGTTCGCGTTGTAAGATAACATCAAGCTTATGCCCACGATCGTTAAATTTGTGGGTAAAAGATAAACTAAGCTGTTTGTTCAGATCAAAATCCTCTTCAATTTCCGAACGCAAAGATTTGGTTACAGGATTGGATGATAAAAAATGGTTTTGGTTGTTGATGGTTTGGTCGTCGCCGTCACGATTATTTCGTACATACGAAAGCGTAAACTTTGTTTTTTCGGTTGGATTAAAATCAACTCCTAGATTGATGTTTGTCCCCTGCCTTCTTCGGTCAAAACTTCGGCTTTCCACAAATTGGTCATAGTTGATATTATTTTGATACCTGTTGTTTTGATAAGCACCTCCAATATCCGTATTATCTCGATAACCAGAATTGGTAAAGAAATTAAACTTACCCGTTTTGTAATTTAAGCTAGCATTTGCACCATAGCTATCATATTTACCCGCTGAAATGTTAAAAACACCATTTAGTCCCTCGAGGGTGTTTTTTGCCAAAATAATGTTTACAATCCCCGACGTTCCTTCAGCTTGATAGCGTGCAGAGGGTGCCGTGATAACTTCGACTCGCTCAATAGATTCGGCAGGTAAATCAGCAAGTGCATCAATGCCGTTTAGTCCAACCAAACCTGAAGGCTTACCATCAATAAGAATACGCACATTTGTATTTCCGCGGAGTTCTAAATTTCCATCAATATCGACTGATAGCGAGGGGATATTATCCAACACATCGGCTACATTTGTCCCTTTGGCATTTAGATTTTGCCCAACATTATACACTCGTTTATCAAGTCTGATTTCCACATCTGATCTTCTGCCCACTAAATCAATGCCAGCCAATTGATTTTCTTTTGGTGTTAGCGAAATCGTTCCCAATGCAGTTTTTCGCGAAAGATTCTGTTTTTTTAAAACCAAGGTTTCGTAACCAACGTAATCTACCTGTATTTGAACCGCTGAACGTGGACTTTTAACAACTACAAAACCATTTTCATCCGAAACGGCTCCACCAATAAGTGCTTGTGATTCGAGGTCATATAGTGTTACAGTAGCAAACGGAAGCTTGTCTTTAGACACTTCATCAACAATGGTGGCAGTTATGGTGTATTGGTTTTGACTGTATCCTAAAAATGTAATGATGACAAAAGTGAAGCAATAGATGTGCTTATTCATGTAATTTTTTGTAAAAATAGATTATTATCTATTTAAAAAAAAACATTATAAAACACCAAGATGTTCAAGTTCCTTTTTAAGTCCCAGGGCAGAGCGGAAGTAAATGCCATGTATTCCTTCGTTAACAGCAGCATCTACATTCTCTTTTTTATCATCAATAAATATGGCTTTTTCAGCAGTTATGTTGTATCGATTAAGTGTAAGCTGATATATACGGGCATCAGGTTTTTTCATCTTTTCAGTTCCCGAAACGACAATGCCATCAAACCAAGACAAAAAATCGAAACGCTCCAACGCCACAGGAAATGTTTCGTGACTCCAATTGGTAAGCCCCAACAATTTGTGCTCCCCTTTTTCTTTTAGGTGTTTTAGTATTTCTACGGTTTCGGTATGTTCGTAGCCTAGCATCTCTTCCCATCGTCCATAATACATTCGAATTAGTTTTTCATGCTCTGGAAACATGGCAACACGCTCTTCAGTTGCTTGTGCTAAAGAATACCCTGCGTCTTGATTTTCATTCCATTCCCAAGAACAAATATGCTCCAAAAAGTGACTCATTTTTTTTGTGTCTCCTCTGAATTCTTTAAGGAATACGTAGGCTGGATTCCAATCAATAAGTACGCCTCCAAAATCAAAAATTATAGTATCTATTTTTCCCATGGGCTATCGGTAGTATTTGGTTGTTGTGTCATTAAATAAGCTTTTAAAAAACGATCTATATCGCCGTTAAGTACATCATCAACTGCGGCGGTTTCTTCTTGTGTACGCACGTCTTTAATAAGTTTATACGGATGCAAAACGTAGTTCCTGATTTGCGACCCCCACTCAATTTTCATTTTACCCGCTTCGATGTCATCACGGGCTTCCATACGCTTTTGGAGCTCAATTTCGTAAAGCTGCGAACGTAACATTTGCATTGCACGTTCTCTATTATCGTGCTGTGAGCGTGTTTCGGAACATGAAATTTGAATTCCTGTGGGCTTATGCACCAACTGTACTTTGGTTTCCACTTTGTTTACGTTTTGTCCGCCAGCGCCACTGGATCGCGCGGTTGTGATTTCAATATCCGCAGGATTAATTTCAATTTCAATGGTATCATCTACAAGAGGATAGACATAGACTGATGCAAAACTGGTGTGACGCTTGGCATTGCTATCAAAAGGGGAGATGCGCACCAACCGATGGACACCGTTTTCTCCTTTTAGCCAACCAAAAGCAAAATCGCCATCAATTTCTAGAGTTACGGTTTTGATTCCCGCAACATCACCTTCTTGATGATTGAGTTCTCTTACTTTAAAACCCCTTTTGTCTGCCCACATTTGATACATGCGCATCAGCATGGCAGCCCAGTCGCAACTTTCAGTTCCACCAGCACCTGCAGTGATTTGCAATACCGCACTTAGTCCATCTCCTTCGTCGGAAAGCATGTTTTTAAACTCCAAATCCTCAAAATGAGTAACGGCGGTTTCCCATTGCGATTGAAGTTCGGCTTCTTTCACTTCTCCTGCCTTGTGAAATTCATAGAGCACTTCGAGTTCCTCAACAAATTGTTCCGCTTTTTCGTAATCAATTACCCATTGTTTTATGCTGCGCAACTCGCGCATATATTGCTCGGCAGCTTTGGAATCGTTCCAAAAGTTTGGGTCTAAAGTTTTTTCTTCCTTATTCGATACTTCAATGCGTTTGGCATCTACGTCAAAGATACCTCCTTAGCGCACCTAGGCGCTCAATAAGACTTTTAAGTTGGTCTTGTGTCAATTTTTAATATATTTATTGTTCAAAAATACATTATTATGCCCTCAAAAGTTCTTTTCGCTGCTTATTTTTGCTGCTTATTTTTTAGCTGTACCCATATGACTCACACCCCGCCCGATGCTTCTGTTAAGGAAAAGGAATTATCCATACACGGCGATACCCGCATTGACCCTTATTATTGGCTTAATGACCGTGAAAATTCTGAAGTGATTCAATATCTAGAGGATGAAAACGCCTACACAAAAGCAATCCTTAAACCAACGGAAAAACTTCAAAAAGACCTTTTTGCAGAGATGAAAGGACGCATTAAGGAAGACGATAGCTCGGTGCCCTATTTTTTGAATGAGTATTGGTATATCCGTAAATATGAAAAAGGAAAAGACTATCCTATTTACACCCGAAAACACAAGACTTTAGATGCCGAAGAGGAGGTTCTTCTTGATGTAAACGAATTAGCTAAGGATTTGGCGTACTGTCAAGTTTCCGGATTGAGTGTTAGCCCAGACAACACCAAACTTGCTTACGGAATTGATACGCTTTCAAGAAGGATTTACACCATTAAAGTCAAAGACTTGACCACAGGTAAAATGTTTGATGATGAGATTAAAGGCGTGAGTTCCTATGCTGCGTGGGCTGCTGATAGTAATACTATGTTCTATACTGCCAAAGATGAAGAAACACTTCGCACCGACCGTATTTTTAGACACAAGTTGGGGCAAAACCAAGAGGCTGACACTATGGTTTTTGAGGAAAAAGACGAAACATTTTATACGTTCGTTTATCCTTCGAAATCCAGAAAATACATCATGATAGGCTCCACCAGCACCATGACTTCAGAGTATCAATTTTTACCTAGTGATACGCCAACAGGAGCATTTAAGACCATTCAAAAACGCGAACGGGGGTTGGAATATAATGTTGCGCATTTTGGAGACTATTTTTACATCTCAACGAATGCAGACAGTAGCACTAATTTCAAATTGGTAAAAGCACCGACTTCTGCCCCAAGTAAGAAAAACTGGGTAGATGTATTGCCTCACCGTAAATATGTATTATTGGAAGACGTAGAGCTTTTTCGAGATTTTATGGTAGTGGGAGAGCGTCAAAATGGATTGTTAAAACTTCGTGTCATGCGTTGGGACGGCACTGAAGATTATTATCTTGATTTTGATAGCGAAACCTATACCGCATCAATGAGTACAAACCTCGATTTTGATGCACATGTATTTCGCTATAATTTTTCGTCTCTAACTACTCCATCAAGTGTTATTGACTATGATACAAAGACCAAAACCAAAAAAGTCAAAAAAGAACAAGAGGTTTTAGGAGGCACATTCGATAAAGAGAATTACACTGCTGAACGCCTTTGGGCAACCGCAGAGGATGGTACAAAAGTTCCTATTTCGCTTGTACGCCATGTAAATACCGAATTAAGTCCAGACACTCCATTGTTGCAATATGGGTATGGCTCTTACGGTAACACCATTGACCCTTATTTTTCATCTGTTAGACTGAGCTTGCTTGACCGCGGTTTTGTGTTTGCGATTGCGCATGTAAGAGGTGGTGAATATCTTGGGCGACCATGGTATGAGAACGGACGTATGCTGTCAAAGAAAAACACCTTTACAGATTTTATAGATTGTTCTAAATTTTTAATTGAAAAGGGATACACGTCTTCGGAACATTTATACGCCATGGGTGGTTCTGCAGGCGGATTACTTATGGGTGCCGTAATGAACATGGCGCCTGAACTTTATAAGGGAGTAGTAGCTGCAGTACCGTTTGTAGATGTGGTTACAACTATGCTCGATGATAGTATTCCGCTTACTACAGGCGAATATGACGAGTGGGGAAATCCAAACGAAAAAGAATACTACGATTACATAAAATCGTATTCACCCTATGATAATGTCCGTGAGGTATCGTATCCTAACACATTGATAACTACTGGCTTACACGACTCTCAAGTGCAGTATTGGGAGCCTGCCAAATGGACGGCAAAGCTGCGTGACATGCACCAAGGGAGTAATTTAATTTTACTTCATACTAACATGGATGCGGGTCATGGGGGCGCCTCTGGACGTTTTGAGGCACTCAAAGAAATTGCGATGGAATATGCTTTTTTACTGCACCTAGAACGAAACTAAGTAACACCTACAAACACCTAGTTTGATGAATTTTTGTAAATTCGCAAACAAATTATCCGCACCTTGTGTGTTAAGATATGACAACCAATAAAATAGCAGCATACAACAATGCTTTAGAGCTGATTGGCAACACACCCCTAGTGAGGCTTAATCATGCCACCAAAGACTTTTCAGGAAGCTTTTTTGCTAAAGTTGAGGCATTTAATCCTGGTCATTCCAATAAAGATCGCATTGCCTTGCATATTATTGAGCAGGCAGAAAAAAAAGGCATCTTAAAACCTGGAAGCACCATAATTGAAACCACCTCTGGTAACACGGGTTTTAGTCTTGCTATGGTAAGCATCATTAAAGGATATGAATGCATCTTGGCAGTTACATCAAAATCTTCCCCAGACAAAATAGATATGCTTCGTGCTATGGGCGCAAAAGTTTATGTGTGCCCCGGTCACGTGAGCGCAGATGACCCAAGATCGTACTATCAAGTAGCAAAACGCTTGCATAACGAAATCGAAGGGTCTGTGTATATCAATCAGTACTTTAATGAACTAAATACCGATGCACACTACCTTACCACAGGTCCCGAAATTTGGGAGCAAACTAATGGTCAAATTACTCATTTAGTGGCAAGTAGCGGAACGGGTGGTACCATTTCGGGTATTGGTAGGTATCTTAAAGAACAAAACAAAGACATTCAAATTATAGGGGTAGATGCCTATGGTTCAGTGCTTAAAAAATACCACGAAACACAAGAGTTTGACCCTAACGAAATTTATCCATATCGCATAGAAGGACTTGGAAAAAACTTGATTCCTACTGCTACAGATTTTGACGTTATCGACCATTTTGAAAAAGTTACTGACGAAGACAGCGCACACGCAGCGCGTGATATCGCTAAAAAAGAAGGACTTTTTGTAGGTTACACTTCAGGAGCCGCACTTCAGGCGGTTCGTCAACTGGACAAAACAGGTAAGTTTTTTGATAAAAATAGCGTCGTAGTAATAATTTTCTGTGATCATGGTTCGCGCTACATGAGCAAAATTTATTCTGATAAATGGATGCGAGAGCAAGGGTTTTTTGATGCCAAAAACATCGAAAAAGAAAAACCAATTGAATACATTCGCTAACAGAAAACACACTTTTAGTGGGTAATCCACTATATTTGCAACAACTTTAAAACCAATACATTGACAACTGATTTGTTTGCTAAAATCCGTGAAAATAAAGGACCGCTTGGAAAGTGGGCTTCAGTAGCGGAAGGATATTTTGCATTCCCTAAACTTGAAGGACCAATTGGAAACCGCATGACGTTTCAAGGAAAGGAAGTGATTACGTGGAGCGTAAACGATTATTTGGGTCTTGCCAATCACCCAGAAGTGCGTAAGGTAGATGCTGAAGCTGCCGCTGAGCACGGTTCTGCATATCCAATGGGCGCACGACTGATGTCGGGGCACACCACTTTTCACGAGCAGTTGCAAGATGAATTAGCCGCATTTGTAGGCAAGGAGGCTGCTTATGTGCTTAACTTCGGTTATCAGGGAATTTTATCTACCATTGATACCTTGGTTTCTAAAAACGATGTCATTGTTTATGATGTAGATTCACATGCCTGTATTGTTGACGGTGTGCGTTTGCACATGGGAAAACGCTTTACATTTCGTCATAATGATATTGAAAGTTTAGAGAAAAATTTAGTTCGCGCCACTAAAGTTGCGCAAGAAACAGGCGGTGGTATTTTAGTAATTTCTGAAGGTGTTTTTGGAATGCGAGGCGAGCAAGGTCGTTTGCGTGAAATTGCTGCGCTTAAAGAAAAATACGGTTTCCGCTTTTTGGTAGACGATGCGCACGGATTTGGAACGCTTGGTGCAACGGGTGCAGGAGCTGGCGAGGAGCAAGGTGTTATGGACGATATTGATGTGTATTTTGCCACATTTGCTAAATCTATGGCAAGCACAGGTGCATTCATCGCTGGTGATAAAGAAATCATGGACTACATGAAGTACAACATGCGTTCGCAAGTTTTTGCCAAATCGCTACAAATGGTACTTGTCAAAGGTGCCCTCAAGCGTTTGGACATGCTGCGAACCATGCCCGAGTTAAAGTCGAAGTTGTGGAAAAATGTAGATGCGCTTCAAAACGGGCTTAGAAAACGTGGCTTTGACATTGGTACAACCCAAAGTTGTGTAACGCCAGTTTACCTTAAAGGTAGTATTCCAGAAGCCATGGTTTTAGTGAAAGATCTTCGTGAGAATTACGGCATTTTTTGCTCTATTGTGGTTTATCCTGTTATTCCAAAAGGGTTGATTTTACTTCGTCTTATTCCTACGGCATCACATACTTTAGAAGACGTTGAAGAAACCTTAGCTGCTTTTTCTGCTATTCGTGGGAAACTCACTTCGGGAGTTTATGAACGCTTGTCGCAAAATGTGGCAATGGTGTAGATGCTTAATCGTCTGAGTATAACGCTACC
>Ga0129342_1000235_pt1 | contig 22230 bp, 32 predicted proteins | sample CPBDNA_5_FD_94426 | JGI IMG/M metagenome (GOLD analysis project Ga0129342, IMG submission 94426) | Freshwater to marine salinity gradient microbial communities from Chesapeake Bay, USA - CPBay_Sum_15_0.2_DNA | ecosystem: Environmental > Aquatic > Marine > Coastal | place: USA: Chesapeake Bay...
TTAATCCATGAAAGCAGTCGTATACAATGAATATGCACCAGATGATAATTATGCTAAGATCCTTAAAGTCCAGGATATAGACGAACCAAAACCAAAACCAGATGAGGTAATTTTTACCAATAAAGCATCTGCCCTAAATTATAATGATATTTGGGGAATGAGAGGAGTTCCAGTAGCAGTTCCTCTTCCACACGTTTCAGGTTCTGACGTAGCTGGAGAAGTTATCGCCGTTGGCGAAGATGTACAAAATTTCAAAGTAGGTGACAGAGTTGTTTCTCACTCAAATCTTGCATGCAGAGTTTGTAAAGCATGTACTGATGGTAGAGAATTTGATTGTACCAGAAGACAAGTTTGGGGTTTCCAAACTGGACCACTTTGGGGTGCATACTCTGAACAAATTCACTTACCAGAAGTCAATGTTTCAAAAATTCCTGATAGTGTTTCATTTGAAGACGCAGCAGCAGCTTCAATGACTCTTCTTACTTCCTGGCACATGCTAGTTGGTAGGGCAAAAATTACTCCAGGGCAAACAGTACTCGTAATGGGTGGTGGTTCTGGTGTTGGAAGCTTTGCAATTCAAATTGCAAAATTATACAACTGTGACGTAATTGCAACTGCAAGTCCAGACAAACTAGACAAATGTAAAGAACTTGGTGCAGATTATGCAGTAGACCACAGAAAAGACGATTGGCAAAAAGAAGTCTTCAAAATATCAAAAGAACTTGCAAAAACAAAAGGTGAAGCACCTGGTATTGATATTGCATTTGATCACATTGGTCAAACTCACTTCAACAAACAACTAACATTGCTCAAGTATGGTGCAACACTAGTTTCATGTGGTGCAACAACCGGTTATGACGCACAAATAGATCTTAGACACATATTCTTCAAAGGAATCAATGTCTTAGGTTCAACACAAGGAACAAAAGCAGAACTTGATCAAGGTCTTTACTGGATGGGTCAAGGAAAACTAAAGTCAATTGTTGACTCTGTCTACACATTTGAACAAGCCGCAGAGGCTCACACAAAAATGTTAGATGGTAAGTTCTTTGGCAAAATCTTAATGAAGCCTGAAGGCGCTTAGTCATTTAATGACTCAGCTCTTCAGAAGTCTCATTTTTGTTCCTGGAAACAATCCTAGATTTCTAGAGAAAGCAAAAAAACTACAGGCTGATATTGTATGCTTTGATTTAGAGGATTCTGTACCTGACAATGAAAAAGCAAATGCAAGAAAGCTTATCAAATCTGCTCTCAAATCTAGAAAGTCATACGAGTCTTCAATTTTTGTTCGTACAAATTCTCCTTTATCTGGAAAAATTCCTGATGATCTCAAAGAAATTGTTCAAAATGGAATTGATGGAATTGTAATTCCTAAAGTGAATAATACAAAAGAACTCAAAAAAATTGAAAAAATAATCTCGGGATTGGAGAAAACACGAAAACTAAAACCAATACAGCTGATTCCTTCAATAGAATCTGCAGAAGGAGTTGTCAATACTTATCAAATTGCTTCTAGTAGCAAAAGAGTAGTAGCAGTAGTCTTTGGCGTCTTTGATCTTCTAAATGATCTTGGTGTAGAATATTCCAAAGATGCTGAAGGTGCAAGATATTCTAGGGGAAAAATTCCTGTTGATGCAAGAGCTGCAGGTGTTGCTGCAATAGATGCCATTTGGCAGGATCTTAAGGATTCAAAGGGTCTGGAAAAAGATTGTAAGGTTGGAAAAAGTTTAGGCTATTCTGGAAAGAGCATCATTCATCCAGATCATATCTCTGTAACACACAAATTATTTCATCCAAACAAGAATGAGATTGAATGGGCTGAAAAAGTTTGCAAAACTTATCTTGAATCAACAAAGAAAGGAAAAGGTGCTACTACTGTTGAAGGAAAAATGATTGATGAGGTTCACTTTAAACAAGCAAAAGCATTACTTGAACTTGTAAAATAGATTAATCTAAATTTTTGATAATAGATTTCATAGTTGTACTTTTTTCAAATATATTTTTAGGTACGACTCCACTAACAACGAGTTTCTCTTTTTTTGCATCCATCAAGATTTCTTGGAAAACACATTGAATTTTTGATATTTTCTTGCTTCCACTAAGCACTTTTCCTGTCTCAATGAAGAATCCGTTGATTAACAGGTTCTCTATTTTTCTGTATCCTGAGGTTTTAGGTATTTTTGATTCTCTGAGAATTTCTGGAATGGTATGTTCACTTTTTAAAATTGATATAATTATTTTTCTTGTTTCATCATCTCCAAATATATCCAAAATAAAATGAATTAATTTTGAATCAAGTATTGTAATATGATAATTCTCCTTTACTTTTTTTACTTGAATAGTTTCTCTTAGACATTCTTTTTCAAAATCTTCTATGTCTAATTCATGATTTTTTTTAATAATTTTTAATAATGTTGGAAAATGTTCTGTTGCAAGTTTAATTGACATGCCATGCTCTAGAAATAATTCGCGTTCAATTTTTTTTAGTGCATCTACATCAATTTTTTTCTTAATTCTTGTCGGTAATGATATTGAAATCAATTTGTCTAATCCGGGCATATGTGTTCTCTGTAGATGCAAAATATAAAGAACTCATATTATGTTGTGAACATGAGTAAATCAGTCATTATTATTGATGATGATGAAGACACTGTTAGATTATTTACTGAATTTCTTGAGGAAAAAGAAATCAATGTTGTTGGAAATGGATTTGATGGGGTTACTGCAGTAAAATTATTCAAAAAACTGAAACCTGATGTTATACTTATTGATCTAAACATGCCAAATGGCTCAGGATTTTATGCAATAAAGAAAATCCAAGATATTGATCCTAACGCCCGCATAATTGCAGTTACTGCTGATACTAGCACAGAAACTGAAGAGAAATTAAAAAAACTCAGCGTACTTGCAATTCAAAAACCATTCAATATTGAACACGTTATTTCAAGCATAAACACATAATTCCCATTTTTGGGAAATTTCATATAATATTATATTATAATTTTCATACTATTCAGTATGGCAAAACGAGTAACCATTATGATTGATGATGATCTAGATAAGAAACTTAGACTTCGTCAAGCAAAATTAATTCAACAAGAGCAAGCCTCCTATAGTTATTCTAAAGTAATAAACGAAACCCTTCGTAAAGTGCTAAAATAACTGGTAATTTTTCTTTATTTCAGAATATATTAAAGATAATGAGATTCTATCTAATAACTGGAAATGGTTAATCTACTAGATCCTAGCAATGTCATAACTCGAATGTTTAACGCAGGAAAATATGAAGAGATGTATAACTATTGCAAAGGTTTACTCGAAAAAATCCCTAATGATATGGTCGCACTTCAAAACATTTGTTTATCTTTAATTTATCTAGAAAAATATCAAGAAGCCATATCTTATTGTGATAAAGTTCTTGAAATAAAAAAGTCAGATACGTATGCACTAAAAAATAAAATCTATGCACTAGAAAGTTTGGGTGATTATCAACAAGTTCAAAAATTATGTGATGAAATTCTTTCTTCTAATCCTAATGATTCATGGGCACTGAATAGTAAGGGTTTGTCATTGAATGAATTGGATCAACACAAAGAGGCACTTGAATACTATGAACAAGCACTCGCAATAGATCCTTCTGATGTTACAGCCTTGATGAACAAAGCCATCTCCCATAGCCATCTAGGAAATTACAAAATCGCAATAGAATTCTATGACAAGGCACAAGTCATAGATTCTAGCCTCAAGGAAATACCTCCGGCAAAATCCAAATTATTTGAAAAATTAGGTGATAGTGATAGTGCATTTTTGGCTGCACAGGGAATTCTAAACAAAGACATGGAAAAAATAAAAGCGGCAGCAAAAGAGAACAAATGCTCTTTATTCCATCAAGTTTGTGAAAATGAATTTGAAGAATTTGATTCAAAAAAATCTAAAATGAAAACCAACTAAATCATTTTATACGTCAATTAGTTGATGACTTTGATGTTTACCGGTATTGTTGAAGGAATAGGCAAAGTAGAAAAAATTTCTAAAAATACCAAAAATCGAAGTGCAATACAAATGACTGTGAACCTGGGAAAACATGCAAAGGGACTGAAAATTGGACAAAGTGTTGCACTAAATGGAGTTTGTCTTACTGCTACAAAACTATCAAAATCTAGTTGCATATTTGAGATGATAGAAGAAACAACAAAAAAAACCGATCTTGGAAATCTTGAGGTTGGTGGAATTGTAAACATTGAACGAAGTTTAAAGGCAGGAGAGCGATTAGAAGGTCATTTTGTTTTAGGACATGTAGATGGTGTGGGAGTGATCAAAAAAATTCAAAAAAAACCTAAAGAGGTTCAAGTCTGGTTTGAAGTACCAAAAAAATTAGCAAAATATGTAGTCAAAAAAGGTTCTATTGCAGTCGATGGAATAAGTTTGACAGTCACTGACATTAAAAAAAATCTTGCATCTATTTCGTTGATCCCTCATACAATTGAAGTTACAAATTTTCAAACAAAAAAAGTAGGCGATAAAGTTAATATTGAAACTGACATTCTTGGAAAATACATTCTAAAATAAACCTGTCAACCTACTATTTTATTGGTAATTACCAATTTTTAAGTAAACTTTATAATCAGTTTGAGGATTTTTTTGTATATGTCCCTTGAAACTGCACTACAATCTCTAAAAAGAGGAGAGTTTGTGCTCTTATTTGACTCTGCAGGACGAGAAAATGAGATTGATATGGTGGTTGCAGCAGAATTTGTTACTCCCGAACATGTTGCACGAATGCGTCAACACGCAGGTGGATTACTTTGTATTGCAATAGATAATCAATTTGCCAATTCACTTGAACTAAAATACATGCATGAAATTTTGGCTGATTCCTCAATTTCTAACAAAGAAATGATTATGGGTCTTGCACCTTATGGTGATCATCCTACATTTTCATTATCTGTAAATCATTATCAAACTTATACAGGAATTACTGATAATGACAGATCACTAACAATACGAGAGATGGCAAATATCTTTAACGTTGAAAACAAACAAAAAAAATTCGCATCATCTTTTAAAACTCCTGGACATGTTCCTTTACTTATTGCATCAAAAGGTTTGTTAGCTGCACGACAAGGACATACAGAAATGTCTGTTTATCTTGCACAGATTGCAGGTTTGACTCCTGTAACTGCAATCTGTGAAATGATGGATGGTGAAACATATACTGCATTATCTGTTGATAAAGCAGAAAAGTTTGCAAAACAAAATGGAATTCCATTGATTGATGGAAAAGAACTACTAGAATACGCAAAGGTGCATTAATTTTGAATATTGCTATAGTAGTTTCGGAATTCAATGACGAAGTTACATCTAGGATGCTTTCAGTAGCTCAAGAAAAAGCTGATTCACTAAAATTGAAAATAACTCAAACTTGTTATGTTCCTGGTGCATATGACATGCCCATAATCGTTGATGCGTTGTTGCAAAAAAATGATGTTGATGCAGTAGTCACTCTTGGCGCAATTATCAAGGGACAAACCAAGCATGACGAGGTTATTTCTCATGCCGCTGCTCAATCACTTACTGATTTGTCCATAAAACACCAAAAACCCGTTTCTTTGGGAATATCTGGTCCTGGCATGCAAGAGCGACATGCTCATGCCAGAATTAGACCTGTAGCTGAACGTGCTGTAGAAGCAGTAGTAAAAATTTCATCAGAACTAAAAAGGATTTAAAAATGATTCAACTAAGTATTTTGAAAATAACCGGTTATGGTCCGTGGACTCTTACTTTAGGTAGTGACCGAGAACATGAACTGCAAATGCTCCAGGCATCTTTGTACAAGCAACTTCAACAATCCTTTTCAGAGAAGAACTGTCTTGTTTTTTTAAATAGGGCTGATGAATTCTTTGTTGTCTCAAATGGTGTTGGATTGGAAGAGCACATTGAAATTCAAAGAGCACTTGAAAAATCTTTTGAAGTGAATCTTACAATTTCAATTGGTTTTGCTGAATCCCCATTTGAAGCAAATTTAAAAGCATATGAAGGAAAGAAAAAAGAAGTTGTTCTAGATAAACAATACAATATTTTTGGTTTTGTTAATGATGCATCTGATTCAAAAGTCACTATCATGCATTTGGATGTTGATGATCTTTCATCTCAAAGAACAACAAACTCTCCATATGAAATTTCTTCAATAATTTTTCAATTATATTCAAAAATGTCAAAATATTTTCTAGAAAAAAACTCATTGACATTCTTTATGGGTGGTGATAACTTTATGGTGGTGGCAAGTGATGATGGAAAAAATTCTGTACAAGATTTCATTAACATGATAAAAAATGACGATAAAATTTTTCTGAATTGTGGTATTGGTAATGCTTCAACATGTAGAGATGCTGTAAAATTAGCCACAAAATCACTTGATACAATTCGTGAAATTCGAGATTCAGGAAAAGAAAAACCTGAAGTTTATGAATTATCATGTTAATCAAAAATATTAGTCTCCTTTTAGGAAAAGAATTAGAATTTGTTTCTAAAACAAACGTACAGATTCAGAATGGTAGATTCAAACGAATTCAACCCAACATTAACCCCAGTGGTAAGGAAGATTCTGTTGATTGTGAAGGTCTTTTAATGATTCCTGGATTCATTAACGCACATACTCACATTGGTGATTCAATTGGAAAAGATGTTACTCTGGAAAGCTCTGTAGACAAAAAAATACATCCTGTTTTTGGTGCAAAATCAAAAATTCTAAAAAATACACCTCCTGAAAACTTGTCTAATTTTATGAAAAATACTTGTCATTCCATGATTAGAAAAGGAATTACCACTTTTGTTGATTTTAGAGAAGGAGGTCTAGATGGAGTTGTCTTGTTGAAAAAAACACTATCTGAAATCCCTATACGATCAATTATTTTGGGTAGAGTTGATTTTTACCAAAATCCATCAGAAATTAAAAAAAATCTGCCAATTCCAAAAGAAAAATCTCAGGAACTTCCAGCAATTATTCAAAAATGTGATGGTATAGGAGTTAGTGGAGCTAATGAGAACAGTACTTCAGTTTTGAATCATTACTCAAAAACATCAAAGATTAGGGCAATTCATTCTGCTGAAACAAAACAAAGTGTTTCAAGATCTAAAAAAATGACTGGAAAATCTGAAGTGATTCGTGCATTATCCATGAAGCCTCATTTTCTTGTTCATATGACTCACGCATCAAAAAGTGATCTTCATGTGGCTGCAAAAAAAATCCGAGGAATAGTAGTTTGCCCAAGAGCAAATTCTTCATTAGCTGAAGGAATTCCTGATGTTGTTTCCATGCAAAAAGCAGGTTGTACGCTTGCATTAGGCACAGATAATGTTATGATAAACTCACCTGACATGTTCAGAGAAATGGATTATCTTTGGAAAGTCACAATGGGTCTTCATAAAAAAAGAATCAACCCAAAAGAAATTTTGAAAATGGCTACAGTGAACGGTGGAAAAATACTAAAAAAAGACATTGGAGTAATTGAAACAAAAAAAATTGCTGATTGTGTGTTTCTTAACAAGCATGCATTAGATTTAGAACCAATGCATGAACCTTATGCTTCAATTGTACATAGGGCATCTGAATCTGCAGTACAAGCAGTAATGATTGGAGGCAAAATCGTTCATGGACAAATCTAAACCTCATATCATTCTAAGTGGAGCAATATCTATTGATGGAAAAATTGCAACTAAAACAAACGACTCGAAACTTTCATCCCACAAAGATATTCAACGACTTCATAAATTACGTACAAGTGTAGATGCAATTCTTGTTGGAAAAAATACTGTATTGCGTGATAATCCCCTTCTAACTGTACGTCATGTGAAAGGAAAAAACCCCATTAGAATTATTTTAGATTCTAAAGGAACAATTTCAAGAACATCAAAGATTTTACAATCAAGTAATGAGATTCCAACCATAATTGCTGTATCTAAAAAAATTACTAGAAAAAATCTTGTAAAATTAGAAAAATTTCCTGTTGAGATAATTAATGCTGGTAATGATTCAGTTAATCTGAAATCATTACTAAAAAAACTCTCAAAAAAGAAAATCAAAACAATATTAGTTGAAGGAGGAGGTACAGTCAATTGGGAATTTGTTAAACAAGGTCTTTTTGACGAAATGATACTAACTCTATCTCCATTCTTGATTGGTGGAGAAGATTCTATTTCGTATTTGCGAGGTACAGGATTTAGCAAGATTTCTAATTCTCCGAGCCTAAGACTCAAATCAGTAAAGAGGCTCAAAAATTATCTAGTTTTGCATTATGTAAAGCTCTAAGTTCTTATACTTTATTTCGAATACACAAACAAGAAATTGGCAGTAAAAAAGAAAACAACCAAAAGAAAAACCACTACAAAGAAAAAGGCTGCACCAAAGAAAAAGGCTGCACCAAAGAAAAAGGCTGCACCAAAGAAAAAGGCTGCACCAAAGAAAAAGGCTGCACCAAAAAAGAAAACAGCTAAATCAAGAGCAAAGAAACCCGCATTTGGAGGATATGCAATTAGTTTTGCAGGTCGTAAAGAAACCGCTGAACAAATATTTGGTACAAAACCAATTGCTCCAAGTGAAATGACCAAAAAGATTTGGGCATTTGTAAAATCAAAAAGCCTTTCTAATCGTTAAACCCATCTGTTAACGACTAATCGTTAACATTTTCTATCTTTTAATTATTTTAAAAAAATAAGATATAGATACCCGAAATTTTATTAATTTATCATGTCAACTGCATCATTAAGACGTGACCATGAGTTAATCGAAAAAGTTGTCAAAGCAATGGATGCAACTATCCAATTATTAAATGAAAATAAACAAATTCCTGAATCAATCTTACTTCCTGTAATTGATTTTTCAAAGAACTTTACAGATGTTTGTCATCATAGTAAAGAAGAAAATTCATTGTTTCCTGCATTAGAACAAGCTGGATTGCCAAAAAATATGGGGCCAATCGCAATGATGTTAATAGATCATGAACGTTCTAGAGAGATTGCAACAAACATGGAATCTTCTGCAAAAGAATATTTGTCTTCAGGTGATTCTGCCAAATTAATTTCTGATATGAAGCAATATGTCGAACACATTACCGAACACCTGTGGAAAGAAAACAATAGATTGTTTATGATGGCAGAGGCTAGATTGCAATATGTTGCACAAAAAGTTGATGGAGAATTAAATGAAATTGAAGCAGCAAAACTCAAAGATTTGGGAAAATCTAGGCAACACTATGAAGATCTAGCTGAAAATCTCACACGAGATGTTGCTGAACAAGGAAAATAAGCTTGACTGATAGCATATTTGGTCAGGTAATTGCTGTAAGAAAATTTACAAATGGCGATATTGAGCTAGATTTCTATCATGATGATTTAGTCACTGAATATCGATATTCATCAGACACCAGTAGGTTAGGAAATTTTCCAAAAGAATTAGCTGAAACTTTAGCATCTACATTATCTACTGATATTTGCATTGAAATTTTCTTTGGAGAGGATGGTACTCCAACACATATAGAATTAGAAGAATGTGATGACGAAGAAGAAGATGATGAAAGTGATGATGAAGAATTCGACGAGGACTTTGTCCCAGAGGAATCATGAACTCTGAATGTATCTCAAAGCTCAAGGCGTTCCCAAGATCTCTTTGATCTTCACTCAATAACACGTCATCAAGTGTCCTCGTCATTATATAATACGCTAAAATTATACTTAAAGGATACTCATAATTTCAATTATGAAAAATTATTCTACGTAATGATGATGTGTTAAGTTATCATAGAATCTAACTGATTTGAGATTTACAAATTCTAGCATTCCGTATCTTGATAACTCTCTTCCAAATCCACTGTGTTTTATTCCACCAAATGGGATTCTTGGATCTGAAATTACTACATTATTCACACTAACAATTCCCGATTCAATTCTTCTTGACATTTTATCTGCTTTAGCAAGATCCTTTGTCCAAATACTTGCACCTAATCCAAATTCACTATCATTTGCCATTTTGATTGCCTCACTTTCATTTTCAACAATTGTGATTGGTGCTACTGGCCCAAATGTCTCTTCTTTTGCAATTCTCATATCTGGTGTGATGTTTGTTAGAATTGTTGGTTTGTAGAAATATCCATTTCCATCCATCTCTTCTCCTCCTAGTAAAACTTCAGCACCTTTTGCCTTTGCATCCTCAACAATTCCAGAAATTGTTTCTAGTCCATCTTTGCTTGATAGTGGTCCAATATCTGTATCAATTGACATTGGGTCTCCCACTTTGAGCTGAGATGCTTTTTTGATGAACTGTTCAATGAAATCTTCAGCAATGTTCTTGCCAACAAAGAATCTTTTTGAGGCCACACAACTTTGTCCACAGTTGATGAATCTACCTTTTGCAGCACCATCAGCTGCCTTTTCAATAATGGCGTCATCTAAAACTATGAAAGGATCACTTCCGCCCAATTCTAAAACACATTTTTTTAGATTCATGGCAGCTCTTTCACCAACTTTTGCTCCAGCATTTGTACTTCCAGTAAATGTAACTGCATTAACTTCTGAATCAATAAGATGATTTGCAGAATCTACACTTCCAACTACCGTTGAAAATACTCCTTCTGGTATTCCTGCATCTGCAAATGCTTTTTCAATTTCAATTCCTGATTGCATGGTGACTCTGGATGGTTTCATCACAATAACATTTCCTGCCATCAAACATGGAGCTGCAAATCTTAGAGCTTGCCAATATGGAAAATTCCATGGCATAATAGAACCAATTACTCCGAGTGGTTCAAATGTAAGAAAACTCTTTCTTGCATCTGTGTTTAATACTTCGTCAGAAAGAAAACTATCTCCATGGTCTGCATAAAACTCTAAAGCCCATGCACATTTTTCAACTTCGCCAATTGATTCTTTTAGTGCCTTCCCCATTTCCCTAGTGGCGACTTTTGCCAATTCTGTTTTGTTTTTCTTTAAATGTTCAACTAAATTGTAAATGTAGCTTCTACGTTTTTCATAATCGTTTTTCCATTCAGGAAATGCTCTCTTTGCTTTTCTAACTAATTCAAATACTTGATCTTTATCCATTGCTGAAAATGTGGTGATATCTTCACCTGTTGCAGGATTTACTGTAGTGATTTGACTCAGAATATCTCAGAATTATTTCTCTTATTTATTCTAGTAACCTAAAATTCAATTTTGTTGCTATCTGCTAGAAAACTTGCTGCATATCTTTTTTAATTTCATCAATTTTCTTTTGATATGCTTTTTTTGATTTATCATTCTTTTTTAGATTAAGAACATTTCCACATGAAGGACATTTGAACATTCCTTCAAGGGCATCTTCAAATGTTACTCTTGGACAATCTTCGTTTCCACAGTGGTAAAAATCAGATGCGTTTTCGTAATCTAGTCTTTGTTGTAATCTCTCTTCGATTTTCTTTTTTTGATTTTCAATAAAGTGTTCTACTTCCTCTCTTCGTGTTCTCCATCTGTACACAAACCATCCTTTTCTTTCATCTTTTACTCTGATTCCTGTAATGAGTGATTTTCCAAAAAGATCATAGAGGACTTTTCTTACCATGTTAATTCTAAGTCCTGTAGAGCTGGCAATTTCTTCATCAGTTGCATCTTCTGCCTTCAATAATGAACGAGCAACCTTGAGGTACTCGTCTCCTCCAATCATTGAAGCGATTCTAACAAAAGGATCTTCGTACTTGTCTACCAACTCTAATTTCTCCTGACTTTCTATTATTAATCCCTTGTTTCGTTTACCTGCACATTTTTGCCTGTTTTTGTGGGTATGATCTTCCTTTTTGCATTTGGAAATTCTTTCTCAAATTGTTGACCATTTTGAATGCGATCCAAAAGAATGGCAAGAGCACTTATCTCTGAATGTGGTTGACTGCCTACTCCTACATTGTAATCTGCCAACTCGTAAATTTCTCTAGGAACCTTTTCAGCTCCTACAACAATTAACAATTTTTCTTCTTTTCGAATTTTTTCTTGAACCTCATTGATTTTTTCACCATACATTGAAAGATGAACTATTTTGAAACCATCTTCTTTTTTCTTTTTGACAATAGGCTTCCAACTCTCTATGAATTCAATTTCAAAATTACCTCCCCATGTCTCGTTAATTTTTCTTAACGTGTCTTTGATTTCTGGATTTATCTCTGTCATGAAAATTGTTTTAGCACCAAATGCTCTTGAAACTAATGCTACATGAGTTGTAACTCTGTCATCTCTAACTAGTCTTTGTCCTATGCGTACCACTTCAATTTCCAAATGTCTTTTCAACTCCTAAATTTTTTTCAGATTTATACGAATTGTAACTCTCCAAAATATTTCCTATCAATTCTTTTAGTTCTTTTACATTTTTTCCAGTTTTAGCAGAAACTGGAATCCATTTTTTGTTGTCTGTAAGGTTTAATGTCTCAATTTTTTCTTCAATTTCACTATCCTCTAGTAAATCTGATTTGTTTAGAGCATATACCATCCTGTCTTTTTGTACTCCTAATTCGCTTAATGTTCTCATACAACTTGAAAATTTCTTTTTTAATTCAAATATTGAATCGCTAATATCAATTACCACAATAATAATATCTGTATGCCCTAATTCTTCTAAAGTTGATTTGAATGCATCAATCATGTATGCAGGTAATTTGCTGATAAAACCTACCGTGTCTGATATCAAAAATGGATCTTGATTGATTGTAACTCTACGTGTGGTAGTAGAAAGTGTTGTAAATAACTCACTGCTCTGATCTCTTGTCTCGCCTGTCATTATGTTGAACAAAGTAGTTTTTCCTGCAGAGGTATATCCTGCAAGTGAAATGGTTTTGAATCCCATTCTTTTTCTTCCTTGTCTGTGTAGTTCTCTTTGTTTTCCGGCTTTTTCTAATTTTGATCTGACCGTGTTCATTCTATGTTTGATATCATTATAGTAAACATCAACTTCGAATTTTCCAATTCCCATAAATCCTGGTTGCTCCCCCATGCTTGATAGTCGAACCTTTTCTTTGGCTCTTGCCATTTCATATCTTAATTGAGCTAATTTTACTTGCAACTTTGATTCTGCACTTGATGCTCTACTTTCAAAAATTTCAAGAATCAGTGCTTCTCTGTCTAAAATCTCTCTGTGTAATGCTGCAGCTAAATTGTAATTCTGACTTGGTTTTAGAACTTCATCAAAAACAATAACGTCTGGTCTAATCTTTTCTGAAATCTCTTCTAATCTTTCTAAAATTCCGCCGCTTATCCCATACTTTGGCCTCTTCAAAAACTTCTGTTCAATTGTATGAACTACTTGAAAGCCCGCTGCATCACAAAGACCTTTTGCCTCATTAATCACATCCTCCTTATCATATGTAATTAGAATTGCTGATTTCATTTTGATACCATGTTTTTACGATAATTCGAGTTAAAGATTCTAACTATTCAAAATGTCATTTTTTGATTGCTTTTTCTATATTCATATTCAGGACAATTTCTGCAATATCGCTGGCATACTCTGAAATTCTTCTGATATTTTCAGTCATTCTTCTGACCCTGTAGATCTCCTCATCGTCTTTTAGTGATTTTGAGGCCTCTCTGACCTTTTTCTCAAATTTTGCAATATCATTAGTTTCTTCAATGGTTCTCTCAGCCTGTGCATAGTCCTCCTTGAATAAAGCTAGACAAGCATCATCTAGTGACGATAAACAAAATTCATTCATATCTTGTAATTTCTGTAAAATCTCCTTTTTCACTGGTTTTTTAAATTCTAAAAGATCTTTTGCAATAAATGCTGCATGGTCTCCTGTTCTCTCTATGTTTTTCACAACCAGTCTGTACCCTAAGCAATTTCTTGGGTTTCTAAAGCCCATCTCTTTTAACATGTGTTCATTTTGGATTGCAATCTTTAACTGACGAATAATATAGAATCCAAATCTATCTACTTCGTCATCTGTATTGATTACCTCTTGAGCTAATTCATCATTGTTTTCCTTTACTGCCAGTAATGCATCACTTGACATAGATTTTGCCAAGTGAATCATTCTCTTGAATGCACCATCAACTGACAATTCTAACAAATTTACTAGAACTTGTACTGTGATTCCGCTACTAGAGTCCGAAATTATTTCAGATCCCATCAACATTCGCTTAACTGCTTCTTTTACCGTGTTTCTTTGAATGGGACTTAATCTTCCATCTTTTGGTTTTACATTAATTGTCTTAAAACCCAGAAAATACAGTGAAATTAATTTTCTTACAATAGAAGATGCTTTTTCTTCAGAATTAATTTCGATTACTGCTTCTTCTTTCTTTTGATTACGTGATTCAAATTTTGGAGGAAAAAGCTCTAAGGTTGATGAGCCCTTTCTGACCATTCTAATCTGATCACCTTGCTTTAACCCTAAATCCATAATCCATTGTTTTGGTAATGAAACTATATACGATGATTTACCAGTAAATTGAATTTTCCTTGTTTCCTCTCTTTCTTCCATAAACTAAATAAAAAAATTGATTCTATATAGTTTTTTGATATTATCGAATATAATCATTGGACTAATATTTAGAATGCAAACAGTCTGAATATGGACCATGTACTGAAATTACAAACTTCTATTGACTCTCTTTTTGGAAATGGTGTTTCAAAATATCTTCCAAAAGACATCGAAATGACTTTCTCAAGAAAAACTGGTAGAATTAGAACTGTAATGCATAAAGGGAATCTGTTGTGCACATTACGAATTGATGGAGGTCTTGCAATTAGCCCATATTTTGCTCAAATGCTAATGAAGAGTAAAATATTCAGAGAAAATTGTGTGGAGATTAACAAGGATGCAGCACCATTTGTTCAAGAAGGCAGATCAGTATTTTGTAAGCATGTTATAAAATGTGGAAAAAATGTTAGAATCTCAGCTGACACCCCAGTTTTATTCAAAAATAAAGTGATTGCAGTAGGCAGGGCTATTTTGTCCTATGAGATGATTTCTGATTTTGATAAGGGTGTAGCCGTTAAGGTTAGAGATAGTTTAAAAAGTCGTAAAGAGGAAAAAGAATCATGATGCGCGGAGGAAATCGTGAAATGCGAAGAATGATGGACAAGATGGGGTTGGACATGAATGAGATGTCAAACGTTCAAGAAGTTATCATAAAGACCGACAAGAAAGAGATCATTATTTCAAAACCTTCCGTCACGGAAATGAAAGCCAAAGATAATTCCATTTTCACTGTTACTGCGGATAGTTATGAGGAAAGGGAATTAGAAGTTCCTATCTTCTCTGAAGAGGATATTCAACTTGTAAGTCAGCAAGCAGGTGTTGATGAAGAAAAAGCTAAAGCCGCATTAGAAGAAGCAAAAGGCGATCTTGCTAGAGCCATTCTACTGCTAACTACTGGATAATCTCCTATTTTATGCCTAAATTGAATGATTTAAGTAATGGAATTAATGAAATTGGGATGTAATGAGCATGGCTGAATCTAAAGTCACTGGAATCATCAAATCTCTAAATGTCTTAGAAGATGACATTGACTCCTTAAACAGCAAAGTTGGAGATATGAAAAAACAACTTTCAGTAAAGGCCCAAAATGAGATAGATACTCTCATGGACAAAACCCGAGAAATGGCTACTAAAGAAGCAGAAGTTATGATTACTGCTTCTAAAGAAAAGGCAACTGCAGAATCTGCAAAAATTGCCCAAGAAGGTGAGTCTAAACTATCTGAAATTCAAGCAAAAATTGATGCCAATTTCGATGAAGCAGTAAAGCATGTTGTGTCAACTGTTTTGAAGGCATAATCCTAAATCTTACATTTTACTTTGTCAAACATCGATCCCTTACTTAATTCCCGTATTGGAGTTGCTACTTCCTATGGTAAACCATACTATAGATTTTCAACATATCTAAAAGCCCTCAAATTATCATTTGATTCTATTTTACCTGAAGACATCCAAAATTATTCTGGTAGTCTGATACTTACTACTCACAAAGAATCTCCAAAAACATGTGAAACTCCGATTCTTCATGAGGATATTTTAGAATATCCACCAACTGTAATTCGGGGAATAATGATGCAAAAATTAAATCTTGATTTTGATGAAAATAATCTTATTTTAGGAATTGATCCTGGGGAGAGAACTGGTTTATCCGTATTTTACTATGGTAAAGAAATTGAGAGCTCATTTCATTCATCTGTTGAAAAATTTGTTACTCACATCATTCAAGTTCTTGGTGGCCTTAGGGCAAAAAGAAAGATTGTAAAAATTGGAAATGGAAATATGGCAATTGCAAAACAAATTGTAACAATGTTGAATCTCAAATTTTGCTCATCTTTTGAATTGGAATTTGTTGATGAAAGAAAGACTAGTATGAAAATTAAGAATTTTAATCAGAGAGGAAAACGCGATATGTTGTCTGCAAAATACATATCCCAAAGAGAGGGGTACAGACATTCTATCTTGCCATTATCTATGACGGGTTAATTTTGAAATTCTGATAACAAATTTCTATCTCAAAGATCATCTGTATGATATTCTTCTATATTCTATAATTTTTTTAGAAAAAAATATAATTTTTCATCAAACAACTATATTGACAAGTATCATTTTTTCAAAAAAAAAAAACGAATTTCAAACAAGCTATACATATTTATTGAAGATTTTTAGTTTTTCGTTGAAACAAATTATTGTGATCGTACAATTACTTAGAATTTTTACAACTTTTGATGACTTTTTTACAATTTTTCATCGATCCATCCTTATATACTTATGAATTCTATATAACACTACCAAGATGACTTGTAAAGGAATTTGTGTAAGATACAAGGCTCAAAAGCCTGTTGGAACCGGAAGATATGCTTCTGGACAACGTCGATGTCAAATTTGTGAAATATTCATCAAATGGGAAGGACTATGGTGTCCATGCTGTGGCTATAGATTAAGAACTAAACCACGTAATTTGAAATACAAAGCAAAACTACGTGCAAGAGTTGAGGCTGATTCTATTGAAGCAAAATCTGTTGCAGTTGAACCAGAAGTTGAAGAAATTGCAGTAAAAGCAAAATCTAAAGCAAAAACTGCAAAATCTAAAACAACAAAGTCTAAGGAAAAAACTCCATGCAAATATTGTGAAAAATTATTTGTCTACCCAGACAAACACGAGAAAAATTGCAAGAAGAATCCTACACTAGATGCTTCCCAAGAAAGTGAATCAATAGCAATAAAAGCATAAGACTTGTTCATAGCTTATTGAACTCTCCAAATGGATTTTTCCAAAAATTGGTAAATTTGGAGGGCCGTAACTTTTCTTTATCTATTCAAAAATTTGATAATGGTTATTTCATTTCTGTATCTGAAGGATCCAACAAAATTGGCTCCATGGTGGCTTCAATGGCAAGTGGACCTACTCCTATTACTACTACAATTATCCCGTCTAGATCTGAATCACTATTTCTCAAACTTGTATCCGAACGAATCAGTACCAGAATGAGAGGTATTGCATTAGTTTCAGCATTCATTCAAAAGGAATTAGAACCAAATACTGCAAAAGACTTAATGTCTGAAATTATGGAGATGATTGAGAATGAGTGATTTAAGAAACTATATCTCAAAAATAAAGAAAAACAAAGAACTCAAAACTGTAAAAACTAAAGTTTCAACAAAATATGAGATTGCAGGAATAACTGCTAAAGTTGACGGTTCACATGCTGTATTATTTGAGAATATCAAAGAAAGTAATTTTCATCTTATTGCAAATCTAGTTGGTACTCGAAAAAGATTTGCTCTTGCAGTTGGAGGAACTGAAGATAATATTCATGAAAAGGTAATATCTGCAATTAAAAAGGCAAAATCTCCAAAAATTGTTTCATCTGGAAAATTCCAAGAAAACAGCTCAAAAAACCTCCTTTCCATGCCTATTGTAACTCATTTTGAAAAAGAATCTGGACCATTCATTACATCTTCAATTGCTTATGTTAAGAATCCTGAGACCGGAAAACAGAATTCATCTTTCCATCGAATGATGCCAATTGACAAAACCCATTTTTCAATACGAATGGTTGAGGGACGCCATTTGCATAGATGTTTTGTTGATGCCAAAGAACATGGTGAGGATCTCAAGATTGCAATTACGGTTGGTGTTCATCCTGCAATTTCTATCGCCGGAGCATATCAAGCAGAATGGGGAAAAAATGAGATTGATATTGCAAACTCTTTACTGGGTGGAAAATTAACTTTAACTAAACTTCCATTTACTGGACTAAATGTCCCATCAGGTTCAGAATTTGTTATAGAGGGAAGAGTTCTTCAGGATAAGACACATCCTGAATGGATGGTGGAGATGCTTCAAACATATGATCATGAAAGATCTCAACCTGTCTTTGAACTTGAAAAAATGTACTTTAGAAATAATCCAATATTCCATGATGTTTTATCTGGTTATTCAGAACACCGCCTATTGATGGGTATGCCAATTGAATCAAAACTAAATGGCGACTTGAAAAAAGCATTCAAACAAACTCAGCAGGTATCCATGACAAATGGTGGATGTAATTGGTTACATGCAGTTGTGCAAATAAAAAAGAAGCATGATTCTGATGCAAAAAAAGTAATCCAAAAAACATTCGAATCTCATCGTTCGCTAAAGCAAGTAACAGTAGTAGATGACGATATTGATCCTAACAATGCTGAGGCAGTAGAGTATGCTATGGCTACAAGATTCCAAGCAGACAAAGACCTTGTAATTCTAAAAAATGTGCGTGGCTCTAGCCTTGACCCTTCAAGTGATCAAAAGAAGTTACAGACAGCAAAAATGGGTATTGATGCAACCAGATCCCTCTCAAAACGTCCTGAAGGATTTGAATTAGCAAAGATACCAAAAATCAACAAAATCAAACTCGAAAAATATTTCAAGTAACCAAAATCAACTGATTAAATTAAATTTGGATAAATTAGAATAATTTTGGATAAAATGTCATCTGAATCAAATACTAGAGAAAAGAGTCCTGCTGAATCTCATGCTGAGGTTATTGTTAGGATGTTTCCATCTGATGCAAATCCAGCTGGAAATGTATTTGGTGGTGAAATTTTAAAACACATTGACATGGTTGCAGGAATTGTTGCCCAACGACATTCTCAATCAAATGCTGTTACTGTATCTATGGATAGTGTGAACTTTCTAAAACCTGTTTTTGTCGGAAATGTGCTTTCATTAAACGCTCGCATAAACTATGTTCATAACTCTTCTATGGAAATAGAAGTTAAAGCAGAAGCTGAAGATATTGTTACAGGGATTAGAACTACTACTGGAACCGCTTTTGTAACTTTTGTCGCACTTGATAAAACCGGTAAACCTTTGCATGTACCAAAACTTTCCTTAAAGACAGATGAAGACAGAACCAAGTTTGAAGAAGGAAAAATCCGAATGGAAAAAAGATTAGCAAATCGACAAAAATAATCTCCGATTTTCACAGAACCATTTAAGAACAACGAACTCCATCTTTAGTTAATGTCTGATCAAGAAAAAAATAATGAATGGGATTCATTATGGCAGGAATATACCAAATCACTTGAAAATTGGAAATCTCTTTTTGAGCAAATTCAAACTGCCAGCAATGATATGCAATCAAAATTCAATGATGTCTGGGAAAAAGCTAGCATTGAATCAAGTAATGAAACCATGAAATTATTTGGAGAAAATTGGCAAAAAGCAATGACTGATGCTGGAATGAATTCTTTCAAAGAATTCAGTGAGAACTGGCAAAAAGCTCTCAATGATAGTAACATGTCTACTTTCAAACAATTTGTTGATAATTGGCAAAAGAGTCTTAGTGCATCTGGCTTAGAACAGATGAATGCATATGGTGAAATGATGAAAAAATTCACTGAAACATGGGGCTCAATGTGGCCAAAATCCCAATAAATTTTGAAAGAATAAAAACATCTTTTATTCTAAATTTTTTATGGATGCCTCTCAAAATGAGTGCTTTGTTGAATTATCGAGTTTTAATGACCTAGCAAGATATGCTTGTGCGTTTAGAGAATACCCTCAACGAGTTTATTCTCAGGAATTTCATGGAGAGCGAGTTGTTTCATGTAGTGTGATGCTAGCTAATACTTTACTAATTTTCTATACTTCTTTGAAAAAACCTGGAAGATACATTTCATATCAAGTTACTGGAGGGAAAGAAATTTGTGACATTGTAGAATCTACAAAAGACATTTCTCATTATGCCCCCGTAATCCATATGGAGTCGGAAATTTCCCCGTTACCTGAAAGTGAAAAAGAAATTCCAGATCAATTTCATCCATTGCTTGTAAAGGATCTAGGTAGCTTAGCTAGATTGACATATGATCCAGAATTTCCAGATGAACAAAATTTAACATTATTTGCATTACCTAGAAAAAAATCTTGGGTGTTGGGTTACATAACTTCTCTAGAAATGGATGAAGTGTATTATAATTTCAATTATGTTGAATTGGATTCTGAACCAACAAAAAATTTCTTAAAATATCAAGGCAATCACGGTAAAAATCCAGAATTTGTTGACACTATTGATCACGGATTCTCATATTTCCCAATAATTAAAATAAAAAATGAGCATCCCATTTTTGGATTCTCAGATTAGTTTAACTCCAAGATGCTAATTCTTTAATTTTTTTTCTTGATTCTTCCACTAGTCTTAATAGAACTGGAATGTAAATTTCAGCAGCATATGCAACTTCAACTTGAAAAATATCTTCAATATCGAAAAATGATGATGTGGCTATTTGATTTTCATTCACGCTAGGCTCATTATTTTCTGTTCTTTTGTGATTGATTACTTCTAAAAATACTGGCAACTCTCTATTGATTTCAATTTGCAATTCTTCTTTCGAGCGTAATTTTCCATTACTCAAAGAAACAATGATTTGTTGATTAATGTCATTTTCATATCTGTCTTTAGCCCTTATCATAATTTTTATTTCAGGTAATGTATTTTCTTTAATTTTTAATTCACATATTTTTTTAATTGCTTTTGGAAATCTACTTTTGTGTTCTTGATTAATTTTTTCTATGTACCATTCTGAAAATTTAATTGCTTTTACATCATTCTTTTCTTTTGCTTTTTTGAGGAATTTTTCATATGAAATTTTTTCAGTTATGAATAATCCAAAATCTCTGTTAGCCTCATCAAAAACACCTTCTATTACCATATTTATAGAATCTATGAATTTCGAAAAAAAATAATTTACATAGAAAGGATCAGGATCGTACTGTTTGATCTGTTTTTGATAAATTTTGCAATCATCAATTATTTTTTCAATATTCATTGACCATTGCCAGATTCAGGATTTGTGAATTTTGATTTTGATTTCAAACTAATTGCCAATTCTTTGAAAATTTCATTTACACTAACGTCTACTAGATTTATCGTCGCATTTTCCTTCACTATTTGTTTTTCAAATTTTTCTTTTATTGCAAATGACACTGATGACCAATGCAAAATTCCTTTCAACTGCTCTTCAACAGTAGCATTAGTTGTTGGAAAATTTGATGGTGAAAAAACAATCCCATTTGTCCATTGCATTGTAGGAATTGCTCCACCTGAAGATCTTGTACTAAATGCTATTTGCTTTACCCAATCATCAAATTTGTACTCTATTACTTCGTGAATTACGAGTTTTTTCCATGGTTCTACAGAAATTTCCATTTGAAAATGGTTTTCTAAAAACCAATTATAATCTTATTTTTCAAGCCTAATCTTACAGTTTTTCTATTTAGACTCGCTTATTTACTAGAGACTAATCACTATTTTTTATTATGGATAAATGGGCTGACTATCTTATTTCTGAAGTAAATTATGATTCCAAACATTTGATTTCTGTTGCTATTAGACATCAAGATACAGACAAGGGAATTACTAAAGGAACTCCTGTTGATCGACTAACTATCTCATCTGATATCAAAAATGGACTATCTTACATCACTATTTACAGTGGAAAAAACTCTTGGAAAAAGGGACATCCAATTCATACTTTTTCTATTAAAGGTGAACCCTTCTTACGAATTGATGGAAACAAAGTAGAATTAGATTCTCTAGGTGATTTACCTGTTGTAACAAGTATTGATCTAGATGAACTTGATTTAGCTCCAGAACCTGTTACAGAAGAACCAGAACCAACACCACCAAGTCCTAGAGGTTCATTACCAAAGGAATCCGCAGAAGAACTTCCACAAGAACTTGATTTAGCTCCAGAA
>Ga0129342_1000236_pt1 | contig 22153 bp, 16 predicted proteins | sample CPBDNA_5_FD_94426 | JGI IMG/M metagenome (GOLD analysis project Ga0129342, IMG submission 94426) | Freshwater to marine salinity gradient microbial communities from Chesapeake Bay, USA - CPBay_Sum_15_0.2_DNA | ecosystem: Environmental > Aquatic > Marine > Coastal | place: USA: Chesapeake Bay...
ATCTAGATGCTGCAGTAGATCATTTAAGAAAAGCTGGAATTGCCAAAGCTGCAAAAAAATCATCTAGAGCTGCTAATGAAGGCATTATTTTCTCATATATTCATCCTGGAAGCAAATTAGGAGTTCTAGTAGAGCTCGGTTGTGAAACAGACTTTGTTGCAAAGACTGAAGGATTTAATGATTTAGCTTCTTCAATTGCTATGCAGGTAGCTGCATCAAATCCATTAGCTGTTGATGAATCTGGAATTTCTCAAGATATTCTCGATAAAGAAAAAGAAATTTTTATGGATCAGGCAAAATCATCAGGAAAGCCTGAAAATGTTGTTGAAAAAATTGTCGAAGGTAAATTAAATAAATTTATTGAGGATAATTGTCTTGTTCATCAGTCATTTGTAAAAAATCCTGATATGACTATTTCTCAATTAGTTCAAGAAGCTATAGCAAAACTTGGAGAAAATATTACAATAAATAGGTTTGTAAGATTTGCTTTAGGTGAACAATCAAATTAGAATATGTTAAATCAAAGTATCGACTCTGCTAAGTCAAAAATGGAACAGACTATTTCATTTGTCAAAAGTGAAATTGGCAAAATAAGGACTGGTAGAGCTAATACAGAAATATTCAATAACATTCTTGTGAATTATTATGATAATGAAACTCCACTCAATCAGATCGCAAATATTGCAGCATTAGATGCAATTACTATTAGTATTCAGCCTTTTGATAAAACTGCTATTGATAATATTGAAAAGGCTATTCTTGAATCAGATCTGGGATTCAATCCTACCAATAATGGTAATAGTATAATGATTACTTTTCCACCATTATCTGCTGAGAGAAGGCAAGAGTTAGTTAAAGTAGCTTCAAAGATTATTGAAGATGGCAGAATTTCAGTTCGTAATATTAGGAGAGAGATTATTCAGTCTGCTAAACGTATTGAGGAAGATCAAAATATATCTGAAGATAATATGAAAACATTTTTAGATGATATTCAGGAAGTTACCGATTCTTTTATAACAAGGCTTAATGCTCTTCAAAAAGAAAAAGAAGTAGAAATTCTAGATAAGTAAAAATTTCTTATTCTACTCGCACTTAGACCAGCCGCAATCTTTACAGACTAAGCATCCACCTTCATCAAATATTCCATGACCCTCGCATTCTTTACAAAACATACCTTTGAGTTTTTGAGAAGTAAATGAATCTTCAGCTATTTCAAATTGGCCTTTTTTATCCTGGGAAGGTGAGTCACCATTAACAAATGTTTCAAGTGCTCTTCCAATTGCATCAGGAGTTGACAGGATGAGTTGACCATCTTCCCATGTTGGGTTGGGACCACTTATTCCTTTCAATTGACTGATGATACTGTTTGGATCGACACCAGAGCGTAATGCAAGCGAAATTAGTCTACTAATTGCCTCAGTTTGAGCAGCAACTGTGCCACCTGCTTTACCGATAGCTGTAAATACTTCACATAGACCATTTTCATCTTCATTAACTGTTACGTACAATGTTCCATCACCAGTGCGCATACGTCTAGTTTTGCCTTCTGTAATGGACGGGCGATTACGAGCGGTTTTCATCTCTGTGTTTTGAGATTTCTTTTCTTTGTTTTCTGATGATTTTTCATCAGTAATTAAGATACCTTCTCTTGATCCTTCACGGTAAACTGTAATACCCTTTAAATTAGCTTTATATGCAGTCATATATATGTCTGCAACAGTTTCTACGGTAGTTTCTTCTGCAAGGTTTACAGTAGATGAAATAGAGCTATCGATGTATCTTTGTACTACACCTTGCATCTTAACTCTAAAATATGGATCAACATTGTGTGCTGTTACGACATATTCTGGTAGATTTTCATCAGTACCAAACATTTCTTGTACAACTGGATGATAAACAGTAAAAGTATCAAACTCTTTACCTAGACTATCATTCTTTTTTACTTTTCTTTTATAAGATGTCGCAAAAATTGGTTCAACACCAGAAGTAACTCGCGCCACGATGGCGCCACTTCCAGTTGGAGCAACAGTTGTAAGAGTACAATTTCTAATTCCGTTGTTTTTAATTTTTGTTTGTAGTTCTTTTGGAAGATCCTGAATAAATAGACTCTGAGAATATCCATCCCAATCGAAATTAGGGAACTGACCTTTTTCTTTGGCTAGATCTATACTTGTTTCATATGCGGTATTTCTATGAATTTCCATGATTTTACCAATGGTTTCCAATGCCTCATCTGAATCATACTTGATTCCCATTTTAACGAGCATATCACCAAGGCCAAGTATTCCGAGTCCAACTCTTCTATCATTCATGGCATTTTGTTTTTGCTCTTCTAATGCATGACGATCTAGATTGTAATCGATAACATTATCTAGAAATCTTGCACCTATTGCAGTTGTTTCTTTGAAGCCATCGAAGTCAAAATTGCCATCTTGATCCACAAAACGTTCTAAATTTAGTGCTCCTAAATTACAGCATCCACCGTCCGGCAATGGTTGTTCTGCGCACGGATTAGTAGATACTAATGGACTACAATATTCTGCATTGTGGTATTTGGTCATTGTGTCCCAAAAAAGAAGCCCTGGCTCGGCACTTGCATGAGCATGTTCGATTATTTTCATCCACAGCTCTTTAGCCTTAACAGTTGTATATATTTTTCCACCCCAATGTAAATCATAATCAGAATCAGACTGAACTGCATCCATAAAATCATCAGTTAGTAAGACCGAAATATTTGAATATTTGACCATATCAACATCACCAGTTTTAATTTCAATAAATTTCTCAATATCAGGGTGATCAACACGTAATGTTTGCATGTTTGCACCTCTTCTACCATGTTGAGCTATGGTGTTAGTATTCTCACTAAAAAGATTCATGAAGCCAACTGGGCCACATGAATTACCACCAGTACCGAGAATTTCATCCCCACTTGGTCGTAGAACAGATAAGTCATGTCCACAACCACCACCATATTTATATGTCATGGCTTCTTGTACTACACAATCATATATTGATTTAATGGAGTCGTCTTTAATTCCAACAACATAACAATTATTTAGGGTAGTTGTGATATCTTCACGTCCAGCTCCATGCATAATTCTGCCGCCAGGTACGAATTTAAAATTCTTAAGTGCTTCAAAAAAAGCAGCTTCCCATTTTTTTTGAAGTTCTGGTGTTTTTTCAACACTTGCTAAAGCTTTGGCTTGACGTTTCCATAGTTCCCAAGGATTTTTCTCTCCAGGAGCTAGGTATTTCATTTCAAGAACGCTTCGACCAAGATCGTCTTCTTTATAATAATTATCTATTGTGTATTCTTCTGGACAACTTTCTTTGCCTTGATCCATTGACTCTTTTACATTAAAGCCAAGGATTTGGTTTTTTAACTCGGAATCTATTTTTGGATTTTTATCCGATTCTGTTGGAAAGTTTATTTCGATTGCTTCCGCCATAATTCTTAATTCTCACCCTCTATTTGTTAATGTTCTGCACGTTAAACGACGATTCTTCTCTTAAAGAGATTATTTTTTTGCAAATACGTAGCTTTCGAAAAGCTAATTGGCTGGCTAAGCAACTTATTTATTTTTTTTTATTTGAGTCAAGTTTAAAAAGTAAAAAATAATATTTTTTTTGATCTTGTTCAGGATTGTTACAAAAACAGTCCTATTAGCCACATAATTTTGCCTACTTGTTTTGCATCATTTTCTGTATTAATATTTGTAGCGATAACGCATATATGACAGAAGTAAAATTGAATAATAAATTCACATTAAATGATAAATACACATTACTCGAAGGTAGAATCATTCTATCCGGAATACAAGCGCTCGTACGTTTATTACTTGACCAAAATAGAGCTGATTTAATCAAAGGAATAAATACGGGTACTTTAGTTTCAGGTTACAGAGGTTCTCCTGTAGGAATGCTAGATATCAATTTAGTAAGAAACAAAAAGTTATTGGATCAACACAATATCAATTTCATTCCTGGAGTTAATGAAGATTTAGGTGCGACACTTATTTACGGAAGTCAGATGGCCGGAATGGTATCAAACGTTAAGTATGACGGTGTTCTGGGTATGTGGTATGGAAAAGCACCTGGAGTAGATCGTTCTGGAGATATTTTTAGACATGCAAATTTTTTAGGAGTTGGTAAAAATGGAGGTGTATTAGCAGTCGCCGGAGATGACCCTTCTTGTAAGTCGTCAACTCTTCCATCACAGTCTGAACCAGCATTATTCGATGCTATGATGCCAATTTTTTATCCTGGTAATGTTCAAGAAATTTTAGATTTAGGTAGATATGCATATGAGATGTCCAGGTATTCTGGTTTGTGGTCTGGTTTTAAAATTGTAACTGATATCGCAGATGCTTTTGGAAGCGCTATTGTTCATCCTGAAAGAATTAACATTAACATTCCTGATTTCCAATATAACGGTCAGCCATGGAAGCATACTCAAAATGCTAAATTAGTTGGACATCATAGTTTACCAACTGAAAAAGAAATCCACTTAGGTAGAATTGAAGCTGCTAAACATTTCTTAGCATCAAATAATATCAACAAAATCACAGTTAAATCAAATAATGATTCAATAGGAATTATTACTGCTGGAAAGACTTATTATGATATCGTTGAAGCTTTAGATTCTCTTGGATGGAATGAAGCATTTTTAAATGAAAAAGGTATAAGAATATTAAAACTTGGAGCAACTTTCCCAGTTGATAGAAATATCATTAAGCAATTCACTGAAAACTTAAATGAAGTTTTTGTTATTGAAGAAAAAAGATCATTTATCGAGATGTTGATCAAAGAAGAAGTATACAATTATGCTAATAAACCACTAATTATTGGTAAAACTGATGAGAATAATAATCCATTAATTCCTGGATATGGTGAATTAACAGCTGATGACTTATCAAAAATTATTTTTAATCGATATGCTTCTAGATTGGGCGTTGAATCAGATAATAATAAAATTAATATTATCTCAGAGGTCGATAATAGAGTGTACGGCGAGTCTTTAATTTCAAGATCAATGTATTTCTGTTCTGGGTGTCCTCATAATACTTCAACAGTTAAATTACCTGAGGGTGATTCAGCTTTTGGAGGAATTGGTTGTCATTTAATGGCAATGTTTGTGGATGACGGCAAAGCATTTGGAACAACTCATATGGGAGGCGAAGGTGCTCAATGGGCAGGCATGGAGCCTTTCATTGAAAAAGAACACATGTTTCAAAATATTGGTGATGGTACTTTTTTCCATTCCGGTTCATTAGCTTTGAGACAAGCTATAGCAGCTAACTCTCATATTACTTATAAAATTTTGTATAACAGAGCAGTAGCAATGACAGGAGCTCAAGATCCAGACGGTGGGTTAGACTTACCTGAATTAACAAAATATCTCAAATCACAAGGCGTAAAAAAAGTTATCATAACTACTGATGATACTGATGCTTATAAATCAATTGATAAGTCTAGATGGGATAAAGATGTTGAAATATTGCATAGAGATGAAATTGTTGATGCTCAAAAAAAATTAAAAGCTATTAAAGGTGTAACCGTTTTAGTGCACGATCAATCTTGTGCAGCAAATTTAAGAAGATTAAGAAAACGTGGTTTGGTGCATGAACCAAAGAAGCGCATATTTATTAATGAAGCAGTGTGTGAAGGATGTGGAGATTGTGGAGTTAAATCTAATTGTCTAAGCGTGCAACCAATTAAGACTGAGTTTGGAAGAAAGACTCAAATCGATCAACCTTCCTGCAATAAAGATTACTCTTGTGTTGAAGGTAATTGTCCATCATTTATACAGGTTATCCCATCTGATAAAGATGATAAAAGAAAATTACCTGATATTGGGTTTGATTCATCAATGTTACCTAATCCAAAAAAGATTCAAAAAGATGTAGCTAATGTATTTATGCTTGGTATTGGGGGAACAGGAGTTGTAACTGTAAATCAGATTATTTCCACTGCAGCATTTATTGAAGACAAAAAGGTGATTTCTCTTGATCAAACTGGTTTAAGTCAAAAAGGTGGTTCTGTTGTTTCTCATTTGAAAATTGTTAATAACAATAAGGAATATTCTAGTAGAGTTGCAAACGGTGAATCTGATGCTTACTTAGTCTTTGATTTGCTTACAGGTGTAAATCCAAAAAATATGGCGAAATTAAGTTCTAAGAATTCAACTTCAGTTATTTCAACATCTGAAATACCAACAGGGGATATGGTAAGATCTACTTCTGAAGAATATCCTGAAGCATCGTTTATGATTGATTTAATTAAAGAGTACTCTAAAAATACTACTTTATTGAATGCAACTGAGCTTTCAGAACATTTCTTTGGTAGCAATATGCAGGCAAATTTTATTGTAATTGGTGCTGCTTATCAATCTGGTTGTATTCCAATTTCTAGCGAATCAATTGAAAAAGCTATTGAAATGAATGGCGTAGCTGTTACACAAAATACTAATGCGTTTAATATTGGAAGAAAAGTGGTTTCAGATCCTCATTGGGTTGATACTATTGATTTATATAGATCTGGTAGTTTAGCTTCAAAACCAATTCTTTCATCAGAAGCTTTGAGTCTAATTGATTCAATTTCACCCGATGAAGAACTAAGAAAAATTCTTGAACATAGAACTCAGGAATTAATTGAATATCAAAACCTTTCTTATGCAAAAGAGTATATGAGTTTTGTTGGAAATATTTTTGAAAAAGAGCAAAAAACTAGATCAAGCTCTGAATTATCCCAAAATGTTGCAAAATATTTGTTCAAATTAATGGCTACGAAAGATGAATATGAAGTAGCCAGACTTTCGCTCAAAGCTGAGCTTGATTCTGCAATAAATAAAGAGTTTGGTAAGTCTGCAAAAATTAGTTATATGCTTCATCCTCCTTTTTTAAAAGCAATGGAAAATATTCCTATATTAAACATGTTACCTGGAGTAAAATCAAAATTAGCTTTAGGATCATGGTTTAAAGTGTTTTATGTAATGCTGAAAAACATGAAGTTTTTAAGAGGAACACCTTTTGATTTTATGGCATGGTTTAGCAATGATGTTAGAAAAGCAGATAGAAAAGCACTAAATCACTATAAATCTATTCTTTCTGATAACATAGATGAAATAGGAAATGGTAAATACCAAGAATTGAAAGATTTTTCTGTTTTGCCAGATATTATTAGAGGGTATGAAGAAGTTCGATTAGAAACAATGAATGAATTCTATCTCAAGTCTAACAATCTTTTTAAATCATAGAATTTTATTTCAATTTGCTTGAATAAAAACTATATTTATTGAACACAAATACTTTATAGGATGCATTCAATGAACAAAAAAATTCTTTTTATAATTCTTTTCAGCTTCGCCCTAGGTCAACATAATCATAATCACAGCCTTTCAGATGATGGTTATATTCGTTGCGCTACAGATGAGCTTGAACAAGAACTTCAACTTTTAAATCCTGAATTCATTGCTGAAAGAGATGCTCAAATTCTTAAAGCGCAGCAATTAATTAGAAATAATCCTCAGTGGAGAACAAGCAACAATTCACAAAACACAATTTTTATTCCAGTAATATTTCATGTATTATATAATTCTGCATCCGATAATATCTCTGCTTTTCAAATAGGAGAAAACTTTAATCAAATAAATTTAGATTTTTCGAATTTAAATCCTGATGGTGATGAAATACCTTCTGCTCCCAATCCTTCGGATGCTCCATTTGATCCAGGTATAGATTATAGTCATCAATCAGTAAGAGGGACACATAATGTTGTATTTGTTGGTTCATTAGGTGAATCTACTGGTGCTCAATTAATTGAAGGTCAAACTATTCGAAGATATAACATCAATCAAAGCACTGTAAGTGGCGTAGGCGAAGCTAGCAATCTTGCTTCTCAAACACCCACAGATAGTGGCGTCCAGGGCGGATATCAGGATGGATTTTTAAATATTTATATTGCTCCTTTAACAGGTGGTTTACTTGGTCAAGCATATCTTGGTTTTCCAGAATCTGTGGTTTTAGGCGGTTCTGTGGGATCTGTTGAAAATCCAGGAACTACCGGTGGCTATAATAGAGGAAGAACTCTTACTCATGAGTTAGGGCATAATTTTACTTTTAATCATCCATTCAATAATTCAGACTGTACCAATCAGTACTGGAGTGATATTCCTCAGCAATATATAAATAATCGTGGAGCAAATATCTATGAGTGGCCTTCTGGTAGTGGAAATTTTTATGGTAGAAGTGCTGAAAATAGTTGTATTTCTGTTTCCGGAAAAGGTGATCAATTTATGAATTATATGGACTATGTTTATGATGATCAAATGAGAATGTTTTCTGAAGAACAAGCTTTGGAAGGATACGCTTGGGCAGCAAGTAGAAATTGGGCTCAAGTGGTGAATGGAGTAATCACACAGGTTTCCTCTGATGTCGCTTATGCTACATCAGAAAGAGAATTTACAGTTGACGTAACTTTTGATGAAGCGGTTACTGGCTTTACTCAAGAAGATATTGTTTTAGAAAATGCAACAATTGTAAACTTTAATTCTGGAGATGGAACGAACTTTAGTTTTGATGTTCAAGCAATAGTAGACGGTGAAGTTGAAGTGTCTATTGCAAGAGAAAGTTGTGTTGGAGTTGACAGTGGAGAAGCTAATTTAGGATCAAATAAACTTGTAATAATCGTTGATACTTCAGCGCCAGAAGTGGGTACAGTAGATATTGGAAATATTAAAGATACATTTTATATCACTTCTCAAAATCCAGGATTAAATCTTGTTCTTAAGGATTTTGAAGATGACGTAAGTGGTATTAGTAATTATTATGTTTCTGTTGGTCTTTCACCATCTGGACAAGAAATATATCCAGCTACAGCTTTTTCTAGTGGATTTATATCTATTGATGAAAGTAGCTTATCCGGTTTAAGTGACTTCCAACAATATTATGTAAATGTATTTGCTCGAAACCTTGTGGGGCTAGATTCTGAAATTGCTAGTAGCACATTTTACTATTTTGGAAGCTTGATTGGTGACCATGATGGTGACTGGGATATTGATTTTGTTGATTATGCTTATTTCATTGCAAATTATCCCGGAATAGATATTGCACCTGTTACTGGAAGTGCACCTTATTTTTTCCCTAATTTTGATGGAATTTCTGACGAAAAAGATTTAAATATGTTCCAATCTCAATGGAATTGGTCCCTAGATCAATCACAAAGAGATGAACCAAATTATACTCAATCATCAGGTCCTGGTATAAGGCCTAGTTTGAGATTATTAAATCAGCAGTTAATTGTTACATTTGATCCAGATGCATCAGCATCTCAGTTCTATTTAGAATATGCACCTGATGATTATACCATCGATTATCTTTCAAGCAATCTTAATTCAAATATTATTTTAAATGGAAATGATTATGATCAGGGTATTATTCAGATGGAAATCGCTGACTATAGTTTAAATAGATCTAATCCAATTGAATTAACATTTAGTTTTGAAAATAAGACCGATTCTTATGACTTTTTAAAGTATAGTTTTTCAACTTATAATAAGTCAAATCAGATTGTTGCAGAAGGATATGACTATCTTCAAACGGCTCCTTCAAGCTATCGTTTAGCACAAAGTTATCCAAATCCGTTTTCAGCTGGAGGTACTACCATAGAGTTTGACTTGCCTATAACGGAAGCTATATCAATGTATATACTTGATATTAGAGGTAGAAAGGTTAAAACCTTAATAGACAAGGAACAACTTTTTGGATACCAATCTGTAATGTGGGATGCAACGAATGATGATGGTGATAATGTTAGTAGCGGTGTTTACTTCTATCAGATTAAATCTCGCAACTTTAATGAAGTTGGCAAATTAGTATTTGTTAAGTAGATTTTAAAATGCTAAATCAAAGACCAACATTATCAGACATTAGAGATGCACGTGTTCGTACTGAATCTATCGTAAGAAAAACTCCAATTTTAACCTCAGAATATTTCAATGATTTATTAGGTATGGAATTATTTTTCAAATGCGAAAACTTTCAGAAAACCGGATCATTTAAAATTCGAGGAGCCTCAAATGCAGTATTCTCTTTAACTGATGAAGAAGCTAAACAAGGTGTTGCTTGTCAGTCATCAGGAAATCATGGGGGAGCTATTGCTTGTGCTGCATATTTAAAAGATATTCATGCAGATATTGTCATGGCAAAAAGTGTTTCAAAAGCAAAAATACATAACGTTAAAACCTATAAAGGAAATATGATTTTTTGTAACACTATGGGAGAAAGAGATGAATTATTTGCAAACACTGTAAAAGATAATAATAGAATATCCATACATCCATATGATAATTTTGATGTAATGGCTGGACAGGGCACTATAGCATTGGAAATATTAGAGCAAGTACCTGAATTTGATTCAGTAGTTGTTCCTATTGGTGGAGGAGGTCTAATTAGTGGTATTTCTATTGCTTTAAAAGAATTAAAACCAGATGCAAAAGTAATTGGTTGTGAGCCAGAAAGCGTTGATGACACCTTTCAAATGTATAAAGCTAACAAACGTATTGAAATGACTCATAGAGAGTCTGTAGCAGATGGTTTAATGGCTATTGTTGGTCAATTAACACTTCCAATCATTCAAGAGAATGTAAGCGATATCATATTAGCTACAGAACAAGAGATTATAGATACTACTAAACTTGTTTGGGAGCGTATGAAAATTATAATTGAACCTTCATGCGCTTTAGCTTTAGCAAGTGTTATTAAAAATAAAGAAAAGTTTGTTGGACAAAAAGTAGTATTAGTAATTACTGGTGGTAATGTAGATCTTGTCTCTTTACCGTGGCTTAAAGTCGGTAAAGAATAACCATAATTAAAATATTTTATGTAATAAAAAAGCCCTCAAAAATGAGGGCTTTTTTATTTATTAAGAAACTCTATTTCTTATAGATCATAACCTAAGCTAATAGATGTGAATCTACCCATTTCAGGGCCTAAGAAAGTTTCTCTATGAACAACATCTGTGATGTTATCAATTGATAAACCAACTGACATTCCGTCAACCGCTTCTAAGTTCCATTTAGCGTTTACGCCAACTGTATAGAAACCTTCAACATTTCCTGAAGTTCCTGAGAAACCATCAGCAAAGTATGAATCTTGGTAACGTAAAGTCATACCGTATGAAACGTCATCACTTGCATACTGCATTCCACCACCAAGCTTAAACTTAGGAGTGTTCATATTAACGAACTGTTCAACACCTTCAAAGTCTACAGTTAGTGAGCTATCACTTAATAGAGACATATTCATGTTAAACGTCCATTCAGGTGATGGGAAGTAATTCATAGCTACTTCTAACCCTTGAAGATTCAAATCTTCAGTAAGCTGTTTATAGCCAAAAATTAAGTTACCACCATATGGTGATTGTTCAGGAGCAATCATACCAATAGGAGCTTGAGCAACTGTACCTAATAAAAGACCAGCAAACTCATCTGCACCAGTACCATTACCATTACCACCAGCAGCAGCGGCATCCCAACCGTTAATCCAATTAACAAGGTTAGCGTCGCCAGTAGTAGCTAAATATGTAAGAACGTTTCCAACATAGCTTCCTCCGTCACCTAAAACAGTAACCATACCTGAGATGTTCTGTAAGTTAGTTATATAGTCAGAAATGACAAGATCATACACATCTACAGATAGTGTCATGTTGTCAGTGATTTGACCTTTATAACCAAACTCAGTTTGCGCCCAAGTAGTTTCCTTTGTAGCTGGGAAGTTTGGATATTGTGTTACAGGATTAACGACATTAAAGTTTTCGTCAATCACAACGTTTGAATATGCACTAGGAGATACAGTTGAAGCTAAAGCCATCACTGCTTGAGAAGCAGCAGCAGCCTGAGCAGCACCGTAAGCAGCAGCACCAGCAGTATCACCGGTAGCAGCAGCATAACCTGCAGCAACTTGCGCAGCAAATGCAGCGTTATAACCTTGACCACCTGCAGATTGCAAGATTGAACCCATCATGATTGGAGACCAAACACCAAACGCAGCGGCATTCATTGTGCTATTACCCATTGCATAATTTGTATTAACATCTAGTCCTAAAGCTGGTGACCAGTTTGAACGATAGGTAGGAACACCATTAGCATCTCTATCATATGTCCAACCAGTTGTTTGTGAACCCATAGCTTTAACTTGGATGTCAGGATTAAATGGCAAACTTCCAAATGCAGCGCTTTGGAAATCAATTCCAAGACCTTGCTTGTAAACAAAATCTCTATATACAGCGATATCTAGATTTTTAGGAAAGTTACCTGGCAGATCAATATTTTCACCATATGTTAAACGGAAGTTACCTCTAACATCTTCAGGTGACCATACAAAGGCTAATTTAGGAGCAAATACACTGCTTGTTCCAATAGCATCTAAGTAGTTGTTTTGATCTAATCTACCTGTACCAACAAATTTAAATCTGTCACTAAATTTCTTTTCGTAAGAATAGTAAATACCAAGATTGTCAAAATCATCGCTATCTTCATTTTTACCATTGATAGTACCTTTTGTTTCAGGAGTTCTATCAAGATAATCTAGACCCCAAATTACAGTCTGACCATTCTTCATAGGAACAGTGTGTTGTAATTGGAAAGCACGATTTGATGACTCATCATATACTACATTACCGTTAACTAAACTGTAAGTAGTTTTTTGGTCATTAATGTTTGTAAAGAAATTTAAATAAAGATCTCCACCTAACACATCTTGTCTGAAGTATGCAACTTGAAATTGATATAAATCAACATCGTCAGCAAACTGTCTTCCAACACCAGTCATTTCAATAGCAGATAAGTTTGCCATTCTAGTGTTGATTGTTAGGTTAGATTTAAGGTCAGGACGAAACTCTGTCTTAGTTTCAAATACAGTTGCTTCTGGAGAGAAAGGCTCAGCAGAAGAAGCTGAATTAGGAGAACCTTCAACAGGGTCATTGTATCCACTAGCTGTATAATCGATAAAAGGATATGCAGTAGTTTGTAGACCTCTTCTAATTAGTTCTGGTTCATAATAACTATGCCCTTGAGTTTGAGCTTCAGTTAAACTTCTTGGCATATTAGATTCCCAGTCGTCAAAAGATCTATGGCTAAATGATACTCTAGTAGCAGCTCTAGAGCCCCACTGATGAGCAACACGACCATAAATTTTCATGAAATTTCTATCACCAACAGTTAAAGCAATTCTGTTGCCTTGGTTGAATGGTGATTTTGTAAATAGGGAAATAACACCTTGTTGTGTGTCAGGACCATACATTGGAGATGCTGGACCACGCACTAGCTCAACTCTGTCAACATCAGAATCATCTGGTGCGAAGAATTGAAGTAATTGCGCATTAACAACAGGAGCTCTTGTCCATCTATTGTCAACAACAGCATGTATTGCACCTGAAAAAACGCCATTAAATCCTCTTAAAGAAAGATTTGAAGATTCAAGACCAGTTTTCATGTACTCAACACCTGCTTGGTTTCCGATAACATCTGTAAGTGTAGTTGCGCTTCTAGCTTCGAGTTCATCTCCGTCAAAAACAGTAACACTTGCAGGTGCTTCAGTAACTAATTCTTTTTTCAAAGATGCAGAAACTACTACTTGATTAAGTCTAATATCACCTCTATCAAGAGTTAGATTTACACTGCTAGCCTGACCTCCGCTGATAGTAACAACAGCACTTGCATCTTCATATCCAATGTAGGATGCAGTAACAGTGTATGTACCATCGCTTAGGCCTGAAATACTGAATGATCCATCTTGATTAGATGAAGCACCAGAATCAGTACCTTCTACTGCTACATTAGCTCCAGCTAGAGCACTACCATCATCACCGCTAACGGTTCCTGTAATGTTCTGAGCAAAAAGCGTTGCAACAGAAAAAAGTAAGGCAAACATATATTGAAAACTTGCTTTGTTAAGTTTCATTATTTATACCTCTTTTTTATTATTATCAGTTAGTTTTTTCCGTGTTTTTTGACACAGAATTATCAATTATTTTAAGGTATCATTATAAATGAAAAAAACCAAACAAAAAATCTTTACTATTATTAACTTACTTCACAATGAAAATGACAAAAAAAATCATATGTTTACTATTATTATCTATTAGTATCAATGCGCAAACAATGGAAGAGCTTATGGAAGATAAAAAATCAAAATTAACCGATATGCAATACTATGTTACTCAAGATTGTGGAACAGAACCTGCTTTTGATAATGAATATTGGGATCATAAAGAACCTGGAATCTATGTTGATATTGTTTCTGGAGAAGCTTTGTTTGCCTCAATTCACAAATATGACTCAAATTCTGGATGGCCTTCATTTTATCAACCTATTGAGGAAAAAAACGTAAAATTTGAGCAGGATTATGAGTTAATTCTTCCTCGTACAGAAGTAAAAAGTAAGCAAGGAGATTCTCATTTAGGTCATGTTTTTAATGATGGACCAAATCCTACAGGATTACGTTACTGTATTAATTCTGCTGCCTTAAAATTCATTCCCGTTAAAGAAATGGAAGAAAAAGGATATAAGAAATATTTATATCTTTTTGAGACTTAATGGAAAAAGAATCTCGCCTAAAGGATTTTTTAGTAAATCCTTATAAATCTATGTGGAAAATGGCTTTGCCAATCATTGCTGGAATGATGGTGCAAACATTATTTAATGTGGTAGATATTATGTTTATTGGATGGCTTGGTGCAGATGAGGTTACTGCAGTAGCATTTGTTAGCCCTTTATTTTTTATTATAATAGGTCTTGGAGTGGGAATTGGAACTGGAGCGACTGCTACAATAGCTCAATATATTGGTCAAAAAGATCAGAATAATGCCGAAAAAACTGCTTCGCAGACACTGTTAATCGGTTTTTTAAGTACTATTTTCTTAACTATTCTTGGAGTGATTTATGGAGAAGGATTGCTGTCCATTCTAGGTGCTGAGGGAGAAATTCTGACAATAGCTTATTCTTATTTAAGAATTCTAACATTTGGTCTTGGATTAGTTATCTTTTCAATGTTTTTTAGAGCTATTCTAGCAGGAGAAGGCGAAACAAAAATTCCAATGATTATCGGGTTAATTGGTACTGTTTTAAACCTAATTCTTGATCCAATTCTAATTTTTACTTTTGAGTATGGTGTAAGAGGAGCAGCTTTTGCAACAATTATAAGTCAGATTGTAATGGTTCTGGCGTACTTATTTATCATTTTTGTAAAAAAATCAACTTTCATATCATTTCATGTAAGGGATTTAAGCCTAAATAATCACATAATGTCAAAAATCTTTCAAATTGGGATTCCATCTTCACTTTCCATGCTTATTATTTCATTTGGACAGGTAGTGATGAATAAAATTCTTGTAAATTATTCAACAGAAGCTGTAGCTGCCTATCAAATAGTTTCAAGACTTGATATGTTATTATTTATGCCAATTTTAGGAATAGCTATCAGTTTAACAACAATTGTAGGAATGTTTTATGGCGCAAAAGAATTTGATAAACTTTTATCAGTAGTATACTACGGAATAAATAGAGCGGTATTGATCACAACAATTAGTGTAATACTCTTTTTTGTTTTAGCTAGTAATATTTTACCTATTTTTAGTTCAAACCCTTTAGTTGTCAATATTGGAGTCACTTATTTAAAAATCATAATATTAGCTTATCCAGCTGTTGGAATAAGTGTTATTTGCTCAAGAGTATGTCAAGCTTTAGGCCAAGGAATGCCACTGCTTATTACAACAATTACCCGTGTGATTCTTTTAACAGCCCCTTTATCTTATTATTTTTATTTCATAGGAAAGCCAATTGAATGGGTTTGGTTTTCTCAAATATTCGCAATTTTAATTGCTGCAATTATTTCTTTTGCTTGGATGCGTTTTTATTTTAAAAAGTTTAATATTGTTAGAAACTAGTCATTCTGCTAACTTTACTTAATGAAGACTTTAAATAACCTAGAAGAAGTGAAAAGTTTTGTTGGATCAGAGTTAGGAGTTAGTAAGTGGCATCAAATTTCACAATCTCAAATATCGAAATTTGGAAAAGTAACAAGAGATGAACAGTGGATTCACACTGCTCCTATTAGAGCTAAATTATTATCTCCTTTTAAATCTACAATCGCTCATGGTTTCTTAGTTCTATCTTTACTTCCAAAGTTTTTAGAGGAAACCTATGCTATCAAATCAGCTAAAATGGGTGTTAATTATGGATTAAATCGTGTCCGATTTACTGCGCCTGTTCTTGTAAAAAGCTTTGTGAGAGGAAGAGTTATTTTAAAAGAGTTTAAAGAGATTAAAAATGGTGCAAAATTGACCGTTGAAGTGACTGTAGAATTAAAAGACAATGAAAAGCCAGCCTGTGTAGCAGAGCAAGTATTTTTAATCTACGAGTAGTATTAAGGAGGGGAATATTACTAATCTATATTTAATTAGACATGGACAAGCGTCCTTTGGAGAGAAAAACTACGATAATTTGAGTATTAAAGGGGTTAAGCAATCAATTGCTCTTGGAAAAAAATTATTGAAAAAAAATATATCTTTTGATCAAACAATTATTGGTCCATTAAAAAGACATCAACAAACGTTTGATGGTATAAATAAAGGATACGGGGGAGATTTAAGCAATCCATTAATTATTGAGGAGTTTGCTGAAAATCAGTTGATGGAAATTGCTCAACATTTCATTCCTAAAATGTTAAACACAGATAAAAATATTAAGGAAATTTTTAATGCTGTTCCTTTTTGGAAGCGTAAACAAAAATTTTTAGAGCATTTTAACATTATTGCAAAAAAATGGATTCATGATGAACTTGATTTATCTGAAAAAGGTTTTGAAAGTTATGATACATTCCGAGAAAGAGTTCGAACAGCAAAAAGTAAAGTATCTTCATTCATGAATGAAAATAGAAATACAATGGTTGTGTCATCTGGTGGAGCTATTACTGCCGTTTATGCTGAATGCCATCCATTGACGGTCGATGAAATCATGAAATTAAATTTTAAGATTAAAAATGCCTCTATCACATTGTTCAAGAAAGAAAATGATACTTTTACATTGGATACATTTAATCGTAGTTTAATACCAAGATATCTAGAAACATATATTTAGGCAAATTATGGCTTTACCAAACGAAAAATTTGAAGAAATAAAATCAAAAATTCAAAACTTCATTGATGATGAAATGGTAGTAGATGAAGCCGATTTCAATATCAATCATAAATTTGCTGATCATTTACCCTTCTTAGAAGAAAAACGAAATAAAGTAAGGGAAATGGGGTTATTTGCTCCTCAAATTTCAAAAGAGTATGGGGGATTGGGATTAAGCCTTCATCAACTTGGTCAAATCTACGAAATTCTTGGTAAAACATTTTATGGTCTATATGTGTTCAACTGTCAAGCGCCTGATGCTGGTAATATGGAAATTCTTATACAGCATGGCACTGATTATCAAAAAGAAACATTTTTAAAACCTTTAGTTGAGGGAAAAGTAAGAAGTTGTTTTTCAATGACCGAACCAGAGTTTGCTGGTTCTAATCCAGTGATAATGGGTACAACTGCTGTAAAAGAAGGTTCTAACTATATTATAAACGGTCATAAGTGGTTTACATCTTCAGCTGATGGTGCTGAGTTTGCTATTGTAATGGTAATTACAGATCCAGATCATGAAAATCCTTACATGAGAGCATCTCAAATTATTGTTCCAACTAAAACAAAGGGTTTCAATTTTATTAGAAATATTTCAGTAATGGGAGATGAGGGAGATGGTTGGAATGCACATGCAGAAATCATTTACGATAATTGCATTGTTCCAGAAGAAAATGTTTTAGGTCCTGTTGGAGCTGGTTTTAAAATTGCTCAGGAAAGACTTGGACCCGGAAGAATTCATCATTGTATGAGATGGATCGGAGAGTGTGAAAAAGCTTTTGATATGATGTGTCAAAGAGCAGCTTTAAGGGAACTTGCTCCTGGAAAACCTTTGGCGATGAAGCAAACCATTCAAAATTGGATCGCAGAATCAAGAGCAGAAATTAATGCTTCGCGTTTGATGGTTCTTGATGCTGCTAAAAAAATTGATAATGAAGGTGCATACGCTTCTAAGGTTGAAATTTCAACGATTAAATTTTATGTAGCACAAGTTCTTCAAAATGTTCTTGATAGAGCTGTTCAGGTGCATGGTGCTCTTGGTATGACTGATGATACTCCACTTGCTTCATTGTATAGGCATGAAAGGTCAGCTAGAATTTATGATGGTGCTGACGAGGTTCATAAGTCAAGAGTAGCCAAAGAAATAATGAAAAAATATCTTAAATAGGATTAGAAAGTTTTGAGAGTTCCTCTAAAGCTTAAATTCTACTATTTGCTATCAAAATTCATACAAAAAAATAAAACCCCAAATTTTTCAATAGATTCTCCTAGAGAAATACGAGATGGAGAAGAATTTGCGCTAGAAACACTTAAAACTTACTTATTAGAAAATAATATTAATGCTGATGATTTATCAATTAAACAATTTCCTAGTGGATATTCCAATTTAACTTATTTTCTCAAATCATCATCACAAGAGTTTGTTTTAAGAAGGCCACCATTTGGTGCAAAGAGCTTAAAGGGTGGCCATGATATGTTAAGAGAGTACAATGTTTTAAAAAATCTAAAATCTCAATTTTTAAAAGTTCCTGATGTTTATCTTTATTGTGATAATAATGAAATAATTGGAGCACCTTTTTATTTAATGGAGCGAGTGGAGGGTTATATAATTAGGCCAAATCTTCAGCAAAAAGATTCTCCAGGTAAAGAGGTGATTCAAAATGTTTCTAAATCTTTAGTTTCTACATTGGTAGAGTTACATAATGTTGATATAGATCAAGCTAATTTAAATGAGCTTGGAAATATTAATGGTTATGTTAAAAGACAAGTTGAAGGCTGGACTAAGAGATACAATCATTCAAAAACTGATTCTATAGCAAATATGGAATTTATTACTTCTTGGCTTCATGAAAACCAACCTTTAGAAGTTCAAAGGTCTATTGTGCACAATGATTTTAAATATGATAACATAGTGCTTGATAAAGATAATCATTCAAAAATAACCGCAGTTCTTGATTGGGAGATGGCTACTATAGGTGATCCTTTCATGGATTTGGGTACAACCCTTGGTTATTGGGTAGATAAAAATGATTTACCAGAGCTCAAGTTGTTTCAATTAAGTGCAACAACTCTCGATGGCAATCCATCTAGAGAAGGTATTTTGGAATTATATGAAAAGGAATCTGGAAAAAACATCACTAATCCAGTATTTTACTATGTTTTTGGACTTTTTAAAATCGCAGTTATTGCGCAACAAATTTATTTTAGATTTAAAAAAGGGTATACAAATGATAAAAGATTCTCATTACTGAATTTAGCAGTAATGTCTTTATCGGTTATGGCTAAACAAGCTATAATTAAAAATCGATTGAGTGATTTGTTTGAATAAAAAAAGGCCTTCAACTGAAGGCCTTTTTTTATAGTAAAATGAATTGATTATTTTGTATCCATTCTAGCAGCTGCCCATACAATTACACCTGGTAGAATTTTATTTACAAAATCAGCTAAGTTGTAAACTTGGTTTACAACATCCATATCTACTCCGCCACCAAAATAACCTAGAGCGTAACCAACTGGATAAATAATCCAACCAAATGTTACGATTTTCTTTAGATTATCATAAGCATACTGACCTGCAGCATTTTTTGATCCAGCGTTAGCTTCAGCAGCTTCACCTGACCAAATTTCTCTAAGGGCTAGACCCCAGAATAGCATACCACCAACAAAACCAGTAGTTGAGTTAATAGCAGCAACTGCACCTGATTCACCTAAATACCCGAAAACAAGCATCAATGCGGTGTAACCAAGAAGTTTTTGGAATACGCTTGAACTTACTTTAGTTACTGCAAGCAGAACTATGTAAAGCTCGATCATTAGTAATGGAACTGTAATTAACCAGTCAATATATCTGATAGCAACTGTCTCGACGCCGTCACTTCCTCTCATGTAGAAGTAGTGAACTGCAGCGATGAAACATACTAAACCAGAAACAGTTAATGATGTTTTCCATTTTGGATTTACATTGTCTCTCTCTAGCCAAAAGAATAAAGCAGAAGCAAGTAAAGCCATATTAACTACAAAGAATGTGAACCCAGTTAATGTGCTCGGATCCATTCCAATTAAGTTTATAAACATGTTATATACCTCATTTTTGTTAAATTCAAGACAATATAGGTTAAAAATTATTTAAAACTCAAATATTTTAGGAATAATGTTGAAAAAGAAATTCAAAGAGATTTACGAAAAAATTGAGAGCTTGATGTCTGAAGCCTTAAAAAATTCTGCACATCCATATAGAATATTCTCTCTAGCTTCTATCGATGGGAAAATGCCTAGTTTGAGAACAGTAGTATTAAGAGATTTTTCATTAGAGGATCATTATTTTGATTGTCATTCAGATTTAAGAAGTCCAAAGATTAAACAGTTAGAAAAAAATAAGGAATTCTCTGCTTTATTCTATTCATCTGAAAATAAGATTCAATTAAGGTTTAAAGGAACTGTGGAAATTTTTCATAAAAATTCTATTACAAAGCAAAGATGGGACAATGTAACCCCTTCATCCAAAAGATGTTATATGGCACCATATAATCCTTCAGATGTGTTAGAAGAATATCATCCTAATATTCCAGATAATGTCCAATTCAAAGATCCAACTAATCAAGATTCTATTTTTGGCTATAATAACTTTGTAATAATTAGATGCCATTTTTATGAAATCGATTTTTTAAAGCTGAAGTATAGTGGACATCAAAGATGCAAGTTCATTTTCGAAAAAGAAAAAATTAATATAAGTTGGGTTGCTCCATAACATGAAAGGAACAATCATATTAATGACATTACTTGTCATTTTTGGAACAATCTTTAATTTTTTAACTATTAAACGATATTTGAGGAAAAAGCAAGATGAAGAAAATTAAACTAATCCTATTATTTTTTGTAGTAACTTTTTCTATGAATTGTTGCTCAAAAAATGTTGATGTTATAAGCATGAAAGAATTTCAAGACAAAGTTCTTGATAATAAAACTATTGTGTTGGATGTAAGAACTGAAGAAGAATACTATGGTCCCTTAGGACATATTGATGGCTCAATTTTAATTCCAATAAACGAGTTGGAAGATAGGCTTTATGAGTTAGATGATTATAAAGAAAATACTATTTATGTTGTATGCAGAAGTGGAAACAGATCAGGGTTTGGAAAAGACATTTTAAATGAAAATAATTTTACTGCAATTAATATAGATGGCGGTATGCTAGCTTGGAAAGCAGATAAGAATGAAAGATAAAAAAGAATTAGTTTTGTTTTACAGGAAGTCTATACTAACAATCATAATCATGTTAATTATTTTATTCATACCATTTTTTTTCTATGCGAATTAAACAGAAATATATGATTGATTTTGCCAAGGGCGTGACATGGCTTTTGGTGCTCTATTTAATTTACTACTACAACCAGGTTGATAATCTAACTGCATGGGTTTATTTTTGTTTGCATGGTTCTTATGGTATAATGTGGGTTTTAAAAAGTTATATTTTTCCTGATAAAACCTGGGAAAGTAAAGTTGGAATTCCTTACGCTTTATTAATTTTAATTGGTTTGGTTTTATATTGGGCACCTGCCTACATCATTACTTCATCAGGACATCAAGCTTCTTTAGAAATTATTGTTTTAGCTACATGTACTTTTTCAATTGGAGTGTTTTATCATTTTGTTTCGGATATGCAAAAATTCATTTTTTTAAAATATAAATCTGGTCTAATCACTGATGGTTTTTGGAAACAATGTAGACATCCAAATTATTTTGGAGAATTATTAATATATCTAAGTTTCGTTATTATGGTAATTGAAACACCTTTATGGTGGTTGCCAACAGTGATTTTGACATTATTTATAATAGCTGTGTGGATTCCTAATATGGTTAAAATTGATAAATCTCTTTCGAGGTTTGAAGATCATAAATCTTACAAAGAAAAAACAGCTTTTATCATCCCTTATATTTTATAATGAAATCCAAGATAATAATATATTACGATGGAGTTTG
>Ga0129342_1000237_pt1 | contig 22079 bp, 21 predicted proteins | sample CPBDNA_5_FD_94426 | JGI IMG/M metagenome (GOLD analysis project Ga0129342, IMG submission 94426) | Freshwater to marine salinity gradient microbial communities from Chesapeake Bay, USA - CPBay_Sum_15_0.2_DNA | ecosystem: Environmental > Aquatic > Marine > Coastal | place: USA: Chesapeake Bay...
ACTGTGGAAATCAGTCATAAATTTGAAAGTCTGCATGCGCATGTGCGGCTAAACAATGGCATGGTGATCGAACCGGGTGACACGGTTCAGGTGCAGGGCCCAGAAATTATGGCCCCCTTTGGTGAGATCGTTCGAGAAGATCGCGAAGCAATCATCATCCGAGCCAGTGGCTTAGAAAGGCTTTGGACCCGCCTGACCGGTGACTTCGAAGTCATGGAACTTTGTGAGTTTTCGTTTTCTGAGGAGGTTAAGCTATGACATTACATTCTGCTGATGCCGACACCGTCGAAGAGGCGCTCGCCGTACAAGAAAAACTCGACAGCGACAGTGCAACCGCCATGGCGATGCAGGAAACGCTTCTTTCCCCTCGGTTTTACACGACCGATTTTGATGAAATGGATGCGATCAATGTCGATCCTGTACGTGCCGATTGGGACAATCTGATTTCCCGCATGGTAAGCGACCCAAACAAGGGGCATTTCAAGAAAAATGAAGATTGGGATCACGTCGATTGGGACGGCATGGATCCGATCCTGCGGAAGGAGTTTATCGATTTTCTTGTGAGCTCATGTACGTCTGAATTTTCCGGCTGTGTTCTTTACAAAGAAATGAAACGGCGCGGTAATAACAAAGATATCACACAGCTGTTTCAGCTCATGGCCCGAGATGAAGCGCGCCATGCGGGGTTCATCAATGATGCCTTGCGCGAAGCCGGTGTCGCGGTCAACCTCGGGTTTCTGACACAGAAAAAGAAATACACCTACTTTCGCCCCAAGTTCATCTATTATGCCACATATCTGTCCGAAAAGATTGGATACGCGCGCTACATAACGATTTACCGCCATCTAGAGCGTCATCCAGAGCTTCGGTTTCACCCCATTTTCAAATGGTTCAAAGAATGGTGCAATGATGAGTTTTCCCATGGCGAAGCTTTTGCCCTGTTGATGAAAACGGACCCAAAACTGACCAGCGGGATCAATGTCTATTGGATCAAATTTTTTCTCACCGCGGTCTATGCCACAATGTATGTCCGTGATCATCAGCGCCCTGCATTTCACAAAGCGCTGGGAATAGATCCAAGTGAATACGGTCAAGAGGTCTTTGCCAAAACCTCAGAATTAAGCCGGCAAATTTTTCCGATCACCTTGGATATCGACAATCCAAGGTGGATCAGAAACCTGAAGAAAATGCATCAGGCAAACTTGGATCTTGCAGAGGCTGAGAACATGACCGGCCTTAGCGCTATTGTCACCCGATTGGGTGCCCGATTAAACGCTGGCCTTGCTTTTGTGTCTTTGATGACGATCCCAGCCAAATCAAATACTGTGCCTGCCTCGACCCGTCTGGAGCCTGTTTATTGATCGGACCAATTGGCATAGCCGTGCTTTGCGCACTTTTCGCTTGGTGGATTTCTACGGGGGCCATTTTGTTGGCGGTGCGCGTGGCTGATCGACGAAAAGGGGACACGCATGTCCAAATTGTAGTGCTGGCTATCGGATTGCTTGTGATCGGGCTTTGGGGATACAGAGAGAGCCTGACAGGGATTGATGTCCGCTCTGCATATATCGCGTTTTTCTCGGCCCTTGCCGTTTGGGGGTGGATCGAGCTGGCCTTTTTGTCAGGGGTGATCACTGGACCCAATCGGCTTCCTGCGCCGGATAAAATACCGGAATGGGAACGATTTATCCGGGCTTGGGGTACCGTGGCATATCATGAAATCCTGTTGGTGATGGTCTTGGCTTGGATGGTTTATGTCGGCTGGGGACAGGAAAACGGTGTCGGTCTTTGGACCTTTATAATTTTGTACTTTGCCCGCATTTCCGCAAAGTTGAACCTTTATTTTGGGGTGCCACGGATCAACACTGAATTCATACCTGAAAAGCTCAAACACTTGTCGAGCCATTTTCGCCAAACCCCAATAAATTCATTTTTTCCAATCGCAGTAACTGTCCTGACCTTTGCAGTTGCCTGTTGGATTGAAAGGGTCCTTTCGGCTACAGCGATTGCGGATAAGGTGGGATTTTCATTACTTGCCGCGCTCTCTGCGTTGGCCCTCATCGAACACTGGCTTATGGTGGTACCTTTGCCAGATGCAAAACTTTGGCGTTGGATGCTTCCCGCGCCCAATACCCTAAGAAAAGATATAAAGTCGGAGGATGTTCATGGACTTTGATGCCATTTTTACCGCGCAACTTACCCAATTGAAGGAAGAGGGAAATTATCGCATTTTTGCTGAATTAGAGCGTAAATGTGGCCAATTCCCAAAGGCAAAATGTCATGACGCGCAAACTCCTGACGAAGTGACGGTCTGGTGTTCGAACGATTACCTTGGCATGGGACAACATCCCAAAGTGCGCGAGGCTATGAAGGACGCGATTGATGCTGCAGGATGCGGGGCAGGAGGCACGCGCAATATTTCAGGCACCAATCACGAACATCTTTTACTGGAACAGGAATTGGCGGATCTTCACGGCAAAGAAAGTGCGCTTTTGTTTACGTCTGGCTATGTGTCAAACTGGGCGGCGCTCGGGACTTTGGGATCCAGAATTCCAAATGCAGTTATTCTTTCCGATGAATTAAATCACGCAAGCATGATCGAAGGTATTCGTCACTCACGTGCGAAAAAGATAATCTGGAAACACAATGATCCGGAAGATCTTGATCGCAAACTGGCGGCCCTGCCCAAAGATGCGGCGAAAATCGTGGCATTTGAGTCCGTTTATTCCATGGATGGGGATATTTGCCCCATGAAGGAAATTGTGGAAGTGGCCGAAAAACATGGGGCGATGACCTATTTGGACGAAGTGCACGCCGTGGGTCTTTATGGGAAACGGGGCGGTGGTGTGTCTGAACAAGAAGGCCTTGCAGATCGGATTACGTTGATCGAAGGCACCCTCGGCAAAGCATATGGCGTTATGGGGGGGTATGTAACCGGATCAGCCGCCCTTTGTGACTTTATTAGATCCTTTTCCAGTGGTTTCATTTTTACCACTGCCATCCCGCCTGCAGTTGCGGCGGCCGCCCGCACCAGCATTGCGCATTTGAAAGTTTCAGAAATCGAACGGCAAAAACAACGCCGTCAGGTCGCAAAACTACGCGCTGGTTTGGATGCTGCAGGAATTACACATCAGAAAAATCCAAGCCATATCATCCCTGTTATGATCAAAAACCCTGTCAAATGTCGCCAGATCGCAGATATCCTGATGCAGGATTATGGAATTTATGTCCAACCGATCAACTATCCTACGGTACCAAAAGGCACAGAGCGGCTTCGGTTTACGCCTTCGCCCCTGCACAGTGACGCAGATATCGAACATTTGATCAATGCGCTGAAAGTGTTGTGGAAACAATGTGCAATTGCGCAGGCGGTAGCCTAAACATGCTGAGATCCGCCTATATTGCGTAAATAAAAAATTTCCGTAATGGCACAGTTGCCGCGGCCAAAGAGAATCCTACTTCCAATAAAGGTTTAACTGATGGAGACCATAAAATGAAATTCACAATAACCAGACGCGGTGCGCTTGTGGGCGCTGGTTCACTGGCAGCTGTCACTGCATTGCCAACTGGAATTTTGGCAGACGCGCATTCAGCCCATGAAATTCTGATGCTCAACAAGGATCCAGACAATCCAGAAAACAAGATGCTATTCGCTCCAAATATTTTGAAAGTCAATGCAGGCGATACAGTCAAATTTCTTGCTTCAGATAAAGGTCATAATAGCGAAACAATTAAAGGTATGGTGCCAGACGGGGCAGAAGGCTGGAAAGGCAAACTGAACAAAGAAGTTGAAGTCAAGCTTGATATTCCGGGCTTTTATGGTTTCCAGTGCAAACCTCATGTCAATATGGGCATGATCGGTCTGATCGTTGTTGAGGGTGATGGCAAAATGGCAAATCTTGAGGATGCCAAAGGCGTGAAGCACCGCGGCAAGGCAAAAGACGCATGGGCTGCGCTTTGGGAAAAAGCTGACGCCGAAGGCCTTACAAGCTAATCATGCTTTGAAAACCAGAAAGAGAAAGGCGCCCTGTTTTGAGGCGCCTTTCCTCTTTTTAAGGTCATTAATTCAATTTTCTTAGAATAAAACTTCCTTTAAACTGCTTAAAAATCGTTTTGGGCGAAGGGTGTGGATATGAAAATCTGCGTGGCATTTTTTGGAATTACTCGGTCTTTGTCTCATACCAAAGACAGTATTTTGGAAAATGTTCTCTCTCCACTCTCAGCCTTTTTTGACTTAGAAATTGTCGCTCATTTTTATGAAAATGCCTTTGATGAAACTGCAGAGGGCGGTTTGTTAGAAAATGAAATTCTGCCATTTGACGACATAAAGATACAGGCCGCAGAAGACCCAGAAAAGCTGGAAGAGTTTCAAAAAATTAAGGAATTTGGCGATTATTGGAACAATGATTTCAAAAGTACGCGAAATCTATTTCTACAACTGGGTTCACTTCAGGCTGTGCATAGTTTTCCACAGGTCCGTGACAGCGACATTTGTCTGTTTTTGCGTCCCGATCTGCTTATGCATACATCGTTTTCCAAATCAATTGTTTCCATCAGAAATCTGAGAGATGACCGCATCCTGTTGCCGTTTTGGCAGAATTGGAAGGGCGGTTTAAATGATCGTTTTGCGTTTTGCAGAGGGGAGAGAGCAAAAAAGGCCTATGCCTGCCGTGGCAGGCATGCGCTTGAATTTTGCCAACGCACAGGCGGCGCTCTGCAAAGTGAACAATTGCTTCGCTATTCTGTGATGCGCTATGGCGTAAAAACCCAAGACCTCAATGCCACAGCCAGTCGCGTGCGCGCTGACGGTCGTATTGTGAAAGAAGATTTTGCGCGGCGGAGCTTTCGAACATGGCGCCAACGCCGCCGCCTGATAAAAGATTGGGATTTTTCTGATCTTGACGATCAATAAAGGCTTGACGCATTTGGTGAGTCCACTGGCGATCACACTGCGTCAAAAGCAGTCTGCGAAGGTTTTGGCCATATTGCGCATCAGAGTATTGTAAAGATCTGGACCAATAGTAATGCCAGCTCCGATGGCATCAATAATGCCCAGATTTACCTCCGTACCGGATGAAACGCTTTGGATCAGGCCCTGACTATACTGTGGTTCTGACAAAATGCAGTCGATCCCTTCTTTTTCAATCATTGAACGAATTGCTGCGATCCGTGCCGGGCTGACAGGTGCCGCATCACTAGGAGAAATCGAACCTGCCGCAGTGAAATTAAAGTCGTTTTCAAAATACTGAAAAGCGTCATGATAAACGATAAAGGATCGTCCCTGAACACCGCTGAGGGTTTTTGAAATATCCGTGGCTAAATCGGTGATATCCTTTTGTCCAACGGCCGCGTTTGTTTTATAGGTCTCTTTATTTTTCGGATCTATTTCTGAAAGATGTGCCGCAATAACAGACAACCAGACAGAGGCATTTTTTGCAGATAACCAAGCATGTGGGTCTATTCCGTGATGCTCATGACCATCTTTGTGCTCTGAAACATGATCCTTGTGCTCATCATGTTCATCATGATCCTCGTGCTCCTGATGATCCCCATGATCGGCATCAAAGGTTAATTCATCCCGAACCTCTAAGATGATGGTGTCCTCTGTATCCAAAAGAGCAATCATCTGAGCGTCCTTCATCAAAGTCGTTGTCGCGCGATCCAACCAAGGTGTCAAAGATGAACCCATCCAAAAAATAATATCTGCATTCTGAAGCGCCTTCGCGGCAGATGGTCTGAGCGTATAATCATGAGGGGATGCGTTCGCCGGGATTATGAGCGTCGGTTCACCAACACCTTTCATAACCATTGATACGAGCGAATGCACTGGCGCAATATCGACAACAACTTTAGGCGCTTCAGTAAGCGCTCGATTTGCGGTTGAAAACCAAATCAGGAGAACTGAAATAAGTATTCTGGACATAACCTTCACCATGTTATAACATAACACCGCTGCTTAGTGAATCTGTGCTCGTCTTGCAAGACGAATTTTTTTATCCCGATTCTTGGGGTGTTAGAGAAGGATTAAATGTGAATACTTCGGCACTGCATTATAACAAAAAGCTGCAGACAGCAGAGGCTTACTTTAAGGGGTGCGATGCTCAATTCACACCTGTGCGTCGGAAGGTTTTAGAGATTCTTCTTAAAAACAATATGCGCGCCGTTGGGGCTTACGAACTGCTTGAAGATCTGCGAGAGGCCGGATTTAGGTCGCAGCCGCCTGTGGCCTACAGGGCTCTTGAGTTTTTGATGAAACACGGATTTGTACATAAAATTGAGCGGCTCAACGCCTTTGTTGCTTGCTCTCTTCCTGGTGAAGAACACGCCCCTGCCTTTATGATATGCCGGAATTGCGATGTGGTTTCAGAAGCACACTGCTGCGGAACAGACTTGGCCCTCTCTTCTGCTATAATGACTGCCGGATTCAAAATAGAAGAAGCAGTGGTTGAGGCAAAGGGTTTGTGTCAAACTTGTGCAGGAGGATCTTGGTCATGAATTTGATCAGCCTCAAAAAAGTGACGGTCGCCTATGGAAATTCTACGGTTCTTCGAAATGTCGATCTTAACTTAAATTCTGGTGAAATTGTCACAATTGTCGGACCAAATGGGTCAGGTAAAACCACACTTTTACGAGCGATTATAGGCTCTGTACAGCCGAAAACGGGAACGATAACATTAAAACCCGGTCTCAAAATCGGGTATGTCCCCCAGCGATTAAACTTTGACCGTACACTGCCACTGACCGTTCAGCGGTTTTTAAGTTTATCAGATCCAGTATCCAGAGACATGTGTATCCATGCGCTTCAAAGGGCAGGTGTGCCTCAGCTATTAAAGGAGCAGATGTCCGATATTTCCGGAGGACAATTTCAACGTGTGCTATTAGCGCGGGCGCTTCTTGGACAGCCAGAGGTGTTGATATTGGATGAGGCCACCCAAGGGCTAGACCAACCGGGTTCAGCCGCCTTTTACCGCCAGATTGAAACGGTAAGAAATGAAACGGGTTGTGCCGTATTGATGATCAGCCATGATCTTCATGTGGTAATGAGTGCTTCTGACCAAGTGATTTGTCTGAACGGCCATGTCTGTTGCGCAGGAACGCCTTCGGCAGTATTGTCCACGCCCGAATATCGAGAATTATTTGGCACGGGCACTGGAGGTGCCCTTGCCTTGTATCGCCATGACCATGATCACGTTCATGAACATGATAGCTCAGGGGCTGAGGCCGTAACTTAATGTTGGATGATTTTTTGGTGCGCGCCGGTTTGGGTGGTTTGGGCGTTGCATTGGCCGCAGCGCCGTTGGGCTGTTTCGTTGTCTGGCGCCGCATGGCATATTTCGGAGAAGCAACCGCGCATGGTGCCATGCTTGGCGTTGCCTTGTCTTTGGCTTTTGAACAATCTATTTTTATAGGTCCGCTCATCGTTGCGGTGCTCATGGCCTGGACGGTATCATTATTTTCTCAAAGAAACTATGCAACAGACACTATTCTGGGAGTCTTTGCCCATTCTGCCTTGGCCTTGGGATTGGTTGTTGTGTCATTTATTTCAGGCGTCAGAATTGATCTTATGGCATATCTTTTCGGTGATATCCTTGCTGTTTCTGGCTCAGATCTTGCCATTATCTGGGGTGGAGTTGTTCTTATCTGTGGGCTTATGGCATGGCGATGGACGCCACTCTTGCTCGCTACGTTGAACGAAGAACTTGCTTATGCCGCAGGCATCAAACCAAAACGGGAGCAGCTGATCCTAACATTGTCATTAGGGATTACTGTGGCAGTCTCTATAAAGGTCGTTGGAATACTTTTAATCGCTGCAATGTTAATTATACCCGCCGCAGCAGCACGGCAACTTGCCCGCACGCCCGAAGGCATGGTGGCTCTTACGGCCGTTATCGGGGCAATTTCGGTAATTACAGGGCTCAGTGCGGCCTACCGCTTTGACACACCCACCGCGCCTTCAATTGTCTGTGTGAGCTTAGGCCTTTTTTGTGTTTTCAGCATTCTTGGCACATTAAAACATCGCTGATTTGTGTTAAGTTTCTAGCGCGCGACTATTTCGGCAAGTCTAATCAAATATTTTCCATAATCATTTTTTTCTGCATTTTTTCCAGCAGCCAATAGATCATCGCGCGTTATCCAACCGTTTTCAAATGCGATTTCTTCAGGGCAGCCAACTTGTAACCCTTGTCTCGCTTGCAAAGTACGCACAAAATTTCCCGCATCTAACAGGCTTCCAAAAGTGCCAGTATCCAGCCAAGCGTATCCCCTGCCCATGCGTTGCACGTTCAATTGATCTTCTTCTAGGTACACGCTCAAAAGGCTTGTAATTTCCAATTCTCCGCGTGCGGATGGTTCAATGTATCTTGCCCGTTCAGAGGCTTTATTGTCCAAGAAATAAAGACCAGTCACAGCATAGTTTGATTTTGGGTTCTCTGGTTTTTCTTCGATATGGCGTGCTTTGCCGGTTTCATCATAACTGACCACGCCATAGCGTTCAGGATCAGAGACCCTATACCCAAAGACCGTGCCGCCCACGGCCTGACTGCTTGCCTCTCTCAAAAGACTCTTGAATCCATGACCGTAAAAAACGTTGTCACCAAGTACCATCGCAGAGGCCGAACCGTTTAGAAAATCCTCTGCTAAAAGATAGGCCTGCGCCAAACCGTCAGGGGACGGCTGTTCTATATAGGTCAAAGATAGACCCCAGTTGGATCCGTCACCCAAAAGCCGTTGGAATTGTTGCATGTATTCGGGGTTGGTGATGACTGCAATCTCTTTGATCCCCGCCAACATCAGGACAGACAACGGATAATAAATCATTGGTTTATCATAAACGGGAAGGAGTTGTTTCGAAACACCCATTGTAATGGGATGCAAACGTGACCCTGTGCCACCCGCCAAGATTATGCCCTTACGTTCAGTCACCAATCGACTCCTTTTAGGTCTTTCATAACATCCATCATATCGCTTCGCCAATCGGAACGTTCTATTCCAAAGCTTTCCAATATCCTTGAACAGTCAAGTCGCGAATTCAGCGGACGTCGGGCAGGTGTGGGGTATTCAGATGTTTTGATTTTCTCTACAGTCATGGATCTTTTCGCCGCGTTGAAAACTGCCTCGGCGAAATCGGCCCATGTGGTATCTGAAGCACCCGAAAAGTGAAAGATGCCTTTCTGATCCGGCCCTGTTCCGGCTTTGGTAATAATGTTCATAGCCATATGTGCAATTGACCTCGCAGAGGTTGGTCCGCCCCATTGATCGGACACGATCTTCAGATGATCTCGGTTAGAAGAAAGCCTCAACATTGTGCGCAGAAAATTGGATCCATGTGCCGAAAACACCCAAGACGTTCTGACGATCACAGCGTCAGCAAAAGCATCAAGTATCGCGATTTCCCCTTTGAGCTTACTTCTTCCGTAAGCCCCCAAGGGATTGGTACTGTCAGTAATTTGATAGGGCCTGTCCAGCGACCCTTCAAAGACATAATCTGTAGATATGTGTACAAAAGGAATGTCTAAATCAGCACATACGGTAGCCATTTCTGCGGGGGCATCCGAGTTAATGACTGTTGCAAGGTCTTCTTCTTCCTCTGCCTTATCCACAGCAGTATAGGCTGCAGCGTTGATAACCGCATCGGGTTTCATTGTCCGAATGATTTCGCCGCAAGCAGCAGGACTTCTGAGGTCCACCTCTGATCGGCCAAGGCATATTGTGTCAGACAGAACGCCCAGCTCAGTTGATACTTGACCGGTTTTTCCAAAAACCAGAACTTTCATACTCTGGTTCCAAGGCGGTCGGTGACAGAATGGCGGTTTTGAACTTTTTTCCACCAATCGTCATTTTCAAGATACCAAGCAACGGTTTCTTCCAAACCCGTTTCAGGGGTAAAAGACGGGCGCCATCCAAGCTCCGTTTGCATTCTTGTGGGGTCAATCGCGTAGCGAAGATCATGTCCTGGTCGATCTGAAACGAATGTTATTTGTTCCGCATATCGTTTATTCTGCGGACGCAAACGGTCAAGAATCTCACAGATTTTATGAACGATATCGATGTTTTGTAATTCGTTTTCGCCACCAATATTATAAGTGCGCCCGGTTTGGCCTTGCCTCAGCGCAAGAAGCAATGCATCGGCGTGGTCTTCAACATGGAGCCAGTCTCTTATATTTTTACCTTCGCCATAGACTGGAATGGGTTGTCCAGAGATCGCGTTTAATATGACCACGGGAATCAGTTTTTCGGGGAATTGATAGGGGCCATAGTTGTTAGAACAATTGGTGACAATCACCGGAAGCCCATAGGTTTCATGCCACGCACGAACGAGGTGGTCACTTGCCGCCTTGGACGCAGAATAGGGACTATTTGGCGCATATGGCGTGGTTTCAGTGAATTGCCCCGTTGCACCTAGGGTGCCGTAAACCTCATCAGTAGATACATGGTGAAACCGGAAGGTATCTGGTTTTCCCTGTTTGTGCCAATAGAACCGCGCGGCCTCCAACAATGTGAATGTGCCGGTGATATTTGTTTCTATGAAGTCGGACGGCCCATCAATGGAGCGGTCAACATGGCTTTCGGCGGCGAGGTGCATAATCGCGTCCGGTTTGAATTCTGAAAGCACTGAATCAAGCGCGATTCGATCACAAATATCCACCTGTCTGAATTTATAGTTTGTCTTTTCCTCGACAGAGGTCAGGTTGTCGGGACAGGCTGCATACGTCAGTTTATCGATGTTGAAAACGTGATACTCCCGACCCACAGCCAACCTCACAACTGCAGATCCAATAAACCCGCAGCCTCCCGTCACCAGTAACTTCATGTTCGTTTCACTTTTATTCAAATGGATGTCCTATTTCGCGCAACAACGGCGCAGATGCATCTTTAGGGGAAATTGACACATCAGATACGTCGATCGGCCATTCTATATTTATATCAGGGTCGTCAAATCGCACCGCACCATCGCACTCTGGTGCGTAGAATTCTGAACACTTATAAACGATTTCGGTGTCATCTTCGAGCGTGATAAACCCATGTAAAAACCCAACAGGAATAAACAATTGCTTTCCATTTTCAAAGCTAAGCTCTTCGCCCTTCCAGTGACCATAGGTTGGGCTGGATTTTCGAATATCGACGGCGACATCAAATAATCGCCCCCTTCCGCAGCGGACCAGCTTTGCCTGAGCATGGGGAGGGGACTGAAAATGCAATCCACGTACCGTGCCTTTTTTAAATGACATGGAATGATTGTCTTGCACGAATTCTATTTCGATCCCCTGATCTGCAAGACGAGCTTTGTTCCAGCATTCACTGAAAAACCCCCTATCATCAAAAAATTTTGCAGGCGTAATAACTATGACATCCGAAAGGTTTTGTTGTTTCACGAATTCCACACTTTTTTATCGTTGCATTATCAAACCTACCAACAAATGTCGATTTATTTCACCCTGTATTCACACAGCTTGAAAAAATTTAGTTGTGCTCATCACGCCTTTCGACCTATCCCTTTTTTATGCGCATACTTTGTGTTTCAACACTTAAAAACGAAGGGCCGTTTTTAATTGAATGGCTTGCCCACCTTATGGGAGCCGGCGTTACTGATTTTCTGTTGTATTCTAACGACTGTAAAGATGGCACGGATGTGATGCTCGACGTTCTGGATCGTGTTGGTGTGATCGAACATATCCCGCAAACGCTTAATAAAGACCAAAGTCCACAGTGGATTGCGCTGCGTCATGCTTGGAAACATCCAAAGCGAAAATCATGTGATTGGGCGATCGTCTGTGATGTAGATGAATTCCCAAATATCCATATCGGAAGTGGAACTTTTGGCGATGTCATTGAAAAACTTCATCCCGAAACAGAAGCCGTTACCCTACCTTGGAGGCTTTTCGGGAACAACGGACACCTGTTTTTCAAGGATGGTCCGATTACAGAACAGTTCACCGCGTCAGCGACCAAGGAATGCGGCTATCCTGTGTCTGCAACATTTTTTAAGTCTCTGATCCGAACAGACGGAAGGTTCAACCAATTTGGCGTCCATCGCCCAAATCAAAAATCAGTCTTAACGCATGGTTCTGTTTCATGGGCGGATGGTGCTGGGCGACAATTGCCGGAAGAATTTTCAAACAATCCAAACCGGTTATCCCTTTACGGATTTGATGTCAGTCGCGATTGGATAGAATGCAACCACTATTCGTTAAAATCTGCTCAGAGCTTTATGATCAAACGTGACCGTGGACTGCCCAATCGATCAGAAAAGAACATTGACCTTGCCTATTGGGTTGATAGGAACTTTAACACGCATCCCAACACATCGATTTCACGGATGCGAAAAAACACCGAATATTTCGAAAAACAACTTTTGGATATTCCAAATCTAAATGATCTTAGGACCCGTTCTATTGACTGGCATAACGCCACATTTGAAGAGCTGATTCAAAGTGAGAGTGAACACAGTTTATTTTCCCAGATTTCAATTGCCGGAAACAGTCAAGAACTGTCAAAGGACGTATCGCGCCAATTGATTAAATGGTTTCAGGAAAACTATTATCGGGATGAACGCTCGTAAAAACCGCACCCAAGTTGCATTGCATCGGGCGCGGTTTTTTAGCCTAAACAGAGACTATTCTGCTGCTTCTGCGTAATCTGACATGGGCGGACAAGTGCAGATAAGGTGGCGATCTCCATACACATTATCGACACGATTTACAGGCGGCCAGTACTTATCAACGCGAAATGCACCAGAAGGGTAACAGCCCTGTTCACGGCTATATGGGCGATCCCAATCGCCTACGAGGTCTTCGACCGTATGCGGCGCGTGTTTCAATGGATTGCTTTCACGGTCAATTCGACCCTCTTCAATATCCGCGATTTCACGCCTAATCCCCAACATAGCGTCACAAAACCGGTCCAGTTCAGCCTTGGTTTCTGACTCTGTGGGTTCAACCATCAAGGTGCCTGACACCGGCCAACTCATGGTTGGTGCGTGAAACCCACAATCCACAAGCCGTTTTGCGATATCTTCAACGCTTACTCCTACTGTGTCTGCAAAGGGGCGGACGTCCACAATACATTCGTGCGCCACGCGCCCTGTGGGACCTTTATAGAGAATTTCAAAGGATCCCTTGAGCCGTTCGGCGATGTAGTTCGCGTTTAAAATCGCCACTCGGGTGGCCTGCGTCAGCCCCTCTCCGCCCATCATCAGACAATAGGCCCAGCTGATTGGCAAAAGAGACGGCGATCCGAAGGGGGCCGCAGAAACCGGTCCAGCATTTCCGCCTGTCTCTGGATGACCGGGAAGATGGGGCACAAGATGCGCTTTGACCCCGATCGGGCCCATACCCGGGCCGCCACCGCCATGAGGAATACAGAAGGTTTTGTGAAGGTTCAGGTGACTGACGTCCCCTCCAAGGTCACCAGGGCGTGATAAACCGACCATCGCGTTCATATTGGCCCCGTCGATATAGACTTGCCCACCATGTTCGTGGGTAATGGCACAGACTTCATGCACAGTCTCTTCAAACACCCCATGGGTCGAAGGGTATGTAATCATGCAGCCCGCCAAGTCTGCTGAATGCTGCTCGGCTTTACTTCGGAAGTCATCAAGATCAATGTCCCCATTTTCTCTTGATTTGATAGGCACAACTTTCCAGCCAACCATCTGCGCGCTTGCAGGGTTGGTCCCATGGGCCGACGTTGGGATCAAGCAGATATTACGATGACCTTCACCGCGCGCTTCATGGTATTCTGCAATTGTCAAAAGACCCGCATATTCCCCCTGAGCCCCGGAATTAGGTTGCATGGAAATCGCATCATAGCCTGTGATCTGGCAGAGTTTTTCTGATAGATCGTCGATCATTTCCTTGAATCCGAGCGCCTGATCAGCGGGTGTGAAAGGATGTAGCAGAGAAAACTCCCGCCAACTGACAGGCATCATTTCTGCGGCAGAGTTGAGTTTCATCGTGCAGGAACCCAGCGGGATCATCGCACGATCAAGCGCCAGATCTCGGTCGGCCAGACGACGCATATAGCGCATCATCTCTGTTTCAGCGCGGTTCATATGGAACACTTCGTGATCGAGATAGGTTGTCTGGCGGTGAAGCGCGTCAGGTACGCGATATTCGTGTCGCAGGTCATCGTCTTTGCGATGGATACCAAAGGCACGCCATACGGCTTCAGTCGTGTCCCGTCTCGTGCGTTCGTCCAGAGAAATGCCCACCTTTGTCTCACCAACCGCCCGCAGGTTCACCCCTTCGTTTCGTGCCGACTGAAGGATCGTGCTCTGAAGCAATCCAACATCGACAGTGATTGTGTCAAAAAATGCGTCCGGCTCTATCTTGAACCCTGCCTGTTCCAACCCTCTGGCCAAGCGGACTGTTTTGCGGTGGATGCGCTGGGCGATGGCCTTTAGTCCTTCGGGACCGTGGAACACTGCGTAAAAGGATGCCATCACTGCCAAAAGAGCTTGCGCTGTACAGACGTTTGACGTTGCCTTTTCGCGTCGGATGTGTTGTTCGCGGGTTTGCAGCGCAAGCCGATACGCTTTGTTGCCCCGCGCATCAATGGAAATTCCCACAATACGGCCGGGCATATTGCGTTTATAGGCGTCTTTGGTCGCCATATAGGCTGCGTGTGGTCCGCCATAGCCGACAGGAACCCCAAACCGCTGTGTATTGCCAACAGCGATGTCCGCCCCCATCGCACCCGGTTCTTTGAGAAGTGTTAATGCCAAAGGATCTGCACATACAATCCCGATTGCATTCTGATCATGCAGCGCGGCAATCAAATCCGTAAAATCGCGCACCACACCATAGGTGCCCGGATATTGAAATATTGCGCCAAAGACATCGGCAGCATCTAGGTTATCAGGAGTGTCAATTATCAGATTTATGCCAAGCGGTTTGGCCCGTGTTTTCATTACCGCAATATTTTGGGGATGGCAGTTTTCATCTACAAAGAAATTGACAGATTTAGACTTTGCAACGCGTTGGGCCATCGTCATCGCTTCGGCACAGGCGGTGGATTCGTCCAATAGCGATGCATTTGCAATATCAAGCCCTGTGAGATCCGAGATCATCGTTTGGAAATTCAACAAGGCCTCAAGGCGACCTTGACTGATTTCTGGCTGATAAGGTGTATATGCTGTGTACCATGCCGGATTTTCAAGGATATTTCGTTGGATGACGGGTGGGGTCACCGTTCCGTAATATCCTTGTCCAATAAGGCTTGTCAGTACCGTGTTTTTAGAGGCTGTTATGCGCATTTTGTGTAACAGCTCGCGCTCAGAAAGAGGCTTGCCAAAGGCCAGAGGTTTTTCCTGTCGAATGGATTTGGGCAAAGTATCATCAATCAATTCGTCAAGCGAAGCGCACCCTAAAACGTTCAACATCTCTGTCATTTCACTTGGCGAGGGGCCAATGTGACGACGGTTTGCAAAATCGTAGGGTAGGTACTCGGTGGGCGTAAATGGCATGGTTTGTCCCTCTTTCTTGGCTGTTAAACGACCATATGGCTTTGGTGCGGACGTTTATGATATCAGCTTGTTATATTCGTTTTCGTCCATGTAATCGTCCATCTGGCTGAGGTCGCTTGGAGCGATTTTGAAAAACCATCCTGCGCCCATTGGATCATCGTTCACTTTGGAAGGTTCATCGATAATCGCCTGATTGATCTCAACGATTTCCCCATCGAGTGGGCAAAGGATGTCAGAGGCGGCTTTGACGCTTTCGATTACCGCCGCTTCATCGTCTTTGGATAGCGTCTGGCCTTCTTCTGGGAGTTCTACAAAAACGATATCGCCCAATTGTGTGCTGGCGTGTTCGGTGATGCCAACGACAACAATATCGTCTTCGATGCGAAGCCATTCGTGTTCTTCAGTGAATTTCATGTGTTTTTCCTTTTGTTCAGCGTTTGAAATTGGGTCCGGTGAAAGGCAGCTTGGCGACCTTAACGGGTAATCTTTTTCCTCTAACTTCGGCAAAAAGCACCGTGTCGTTGGCGGAATAAGCGGTTTGGACATATCCCATGGAAACCGGCGCACTTACCGTGGGGCCAAAGCCTCCTGAGGTGATAGTTCCCACAGGGTCGGTTGCGGTTTCGCTGGCAAAGATTGCGCAGCCTTCGCGCACGGGTGCGCGTCCTTCTGGAAGAATGCCCACCCGTCTTTTGGCTGGGCCTGAGGCGATTTCCTCTTGCATACGTTCAGCTCCGGGAAAACCTCCTCCAGTTCTTCGACGAGACTGAATAGCCCAAGTTAGACCCGCTTCGATTGGGGACGTCTGTTGATCAATGTCATGTCCATAAAGACACAAGCCCGCCTCCAGCCTTAGGGAATCCCGTGCACCAAGGCCGATGAATTCGACATCGTCATGGGCCAAAAGACTGTTGGTCAGATCCACAACTGCTGCTTTGGGGACAGAAATTTCAAACCCGTCTTCGCCTGTATATCCAGAGCGCGACACCCAACATTCAGCCCCTCCGATCGGTAAGGTTTCCACATCCATAAACGCCATATCGCGCACCGCAGGATGATGTTCTGCTAGCACATCTTCGGCTTTCGGTCCCTGCAAAGCGAGAAGCGCGCGGTTGGTCAGAAGCTTTACTTGAATATCTTCGCTCAAGTGGGCGCGCATATGCGCCACATCTTGTTCAATGCAGGCGGCATTGACCACAACAAAAATGTGATCGCCGCGGTTTGCAAACATGATATCATCTTCGATGCCGCCAGCGTCATTCGTAAAAAACCCGTACCTTTGACGGCCCTCTTTCAGCCCCGCCACATCCATGGGGATTAGCTTTTCTAATTCTCCGGCCACCTGTTCATAGCTTTTGGCGCGCAAGATCACCTGTCCCATATGGCTTACATCGAACAGTCCAGCCTTTTCCCGCGTGTGAAGATGTTCCTTTAAAACGCCCAGAGAATATTGGACCGGCATTTCAAATCCCGCAAAAGGAACCATTTTTGCACCATGTTTCAGATGCAGTTCAAAAAGTGGTGTGCGCACCAAATCATTGGTCATTCAAAACTCTTTTTTTCGACCGGAAATTTGAAAAATTCCGACATCAATTTAAGCATGGAACCATTGGTCCATACTGGTGATGCCCCCTCTGTCCTTTTGCCTGAGATCGCTATCCCTTCGGCGGATGCACTGCATCTCTCTCCAGAGTGTAAATGAAGATCGGTCCCTTTGCCTGAGAGTTTCCGGGGGCGGTTGCTCCTTCGGCACTGGAATGTCCAGTTCTCCCGATCCACAACGGCTAGATTAAATGGAGTTTCTCATTTCGACAAGATAAATTTCTTATTCTAAGGATCATTGACAAAAACCGACACTTGGGCAAGTTGGCGGCATGAATGATCCCTACTTCTTTGGCTACGGAAGCCTCGTCAATTTATCCACCCATGCCTACACGGACCCAAAACCAGCAGGGCTTCGGGGGTGGCGGCGCATTTGGTTGAACACCTACATGCGCGATGCGGCCTTTCTAAGCATCCATCCTGTGGAGAATGCTGAGATAAATGGGATAATAGCGCAGGTTCCCGATGCGGATTGGGTTGCACTTGATGCGCGGGAAACAGGATATGACCGAACAGATGCCACTGATCAGATCGTGATGAAAGGTGTCCGTCCAGCGGATTGTGCCGTCTATGTGGTGCCAAGGACGCGGGAAACAGATATCGGGCAAAAATCACCCATTTTGCTCAGCTATCTTGATGTCGTTTTGCAAGGATTCATGCAAATTTATGGGAACAGTGGGGCAGATCATTTCTTTGCCACGACAGATGGCTGGGAGAGGCCCGTTCAAAATGACAGAACAGAGCCGCTCTATCCCCGCCACCGGCAATTAACTGATTTAGAGCAGAAACGCGTTGATGCTTTACTGAAGGATTACAGTATCGAAATCATCTGATCAGATCGCACGTTTCAGGCTCTCTTCAAGATAGATTTCCCTGAGGCGTGTTACCAAGGGACCGGGGATTCCCGTGCCAAGAGGCTGACTGTCGATTTCCACCACAGGCATAACGAAGGTGCTGGCCGAAGTGATAAAGGCTTCGTCAGCCTCTTGTGCCTCTGCTATGGTGAAATCACGCTCTATCACCTCCATCTGGGCTTCTTGAGCAAACCGCAACACGGCGGCACGGGTGATACCGTGAAGAATATCATTGGACAGAGCGCGGGTGATAATTTTTCTGTCTTTCACAATATAGGCATTGTTGCTTGTGCCCTCGGTAACGGCGCCATCTTCGACCATCCACGCGTCATCTGCACCTTGCTTCTTGGCCATCATTTTGCCCATAGACGGATACAAAAGCTGCACTGTTTTAATGTCACGTCGTCCCCAACGAATATCTTCGATGCTGATGATCTTGATGCCCTTTTTGGCGGTCGGATTGTCGGCAAGGCCCGGTTTGTTTTGCGTGAACATCACAATTGTCTGAGGGGTTTCATCAGGATCAGGGAACACAAAATCCCGATCATTTGGCGCGCCACGGGTGATTTGAAGATAGACAAGGCCTTCGTCAATCGCATTCAAACGCACCAATTCGCGATGCGCCTCCAAAAGATCATCTCTTGAAATCGGGTTTTCCATGTCCAATTCCCTGAGTGATCGATCAAGACGCGTCGTATGGCCATCAAAGTCAATGAGCTTACCATCTATGACAGAGGTCACTTCATAAACGCCATCCGCCATCAAAAATCCCCGATCAAAGATGGAAATCTTTGCATCCTCTTCCGGCACGTAGGCGCCATTCAAATACACTGTGCGGCTCATGTCTGTCCTTTCTTAAATCCCTGACCTACCCCCAAAGCTCGGCGTCTGGTGGATGTACACCCTCTTCATCGTAAAACAAAGGTGTGTCGCGGTCTTCTGCCAATAAGAGCGGGCCGTCAAGATCTGTGATCATCGCACCCTGTGCAATAAGGACCGCAGGCGCCATAGCAAGCGAACTTCCCACCATGCAGCCAACCATAACCCCATATCCAAGCGCGCGGGCCTTTTCGCGCAATAGAATGGCTTCGCTCAGGCCTCCGGTTTTATCTAGCTTTATGTTGATCACATCGTACTTTCCGGTCAACTTGGAAAGGCTGGCGCAATCATGACAGCTTTCATCGGCACAGACCGGCACCGGTCGCTCTATGTCCATCAGCGCGTCATCATTGTCCGCGGGCAAGGGTTGTTCCACAAGCTTTACGCCCAGACGCAACAGATGCGGCGCAAGATCGGCATAGACGTCAGCGCTCCACCCTTCGTTGGCATCCACAATAATGTCTGAGGAAGGCGCACCCTGACGAACCGCTTCGAGACGGGGCATATCGTCGGGCGTGCCCAGTTTAATCTTTAATAAGGGTCGAAAGCTATTTTTCCGAGCCTGTTTTTGCATCTTCCGAGGCGTGTCCAGTGACAGAGTATAGGCGGTAATAACTGGACGCGGTGGTGCGAGGCCCGCCAGTTCCCATACCCGTTTGCCTTTGGCTTTTGCTTCTATATCCCAAAGCGCACAGTCCACTGCATTACGCGCCGCGCCCGGCGGGAGAAGGTGTTGTAACGCGGTCCGAGTGAAGGTTTCGGGGAGCGTCTCAATTTGCGTTCGCACAGAATTAAGCGTTTCATCATAGCGTGCATAGGGTACGCATTCACCGACACCTGTTGCGCCGCTATCTTCTATTTGTACCGTAAGAACATGGGCTTTGTCCCTTGAGCCGCGAGAAATCGTAAACACTTCGGCAAAATTAAACACATCCTCTTTTACGACCAATTTCATTGAGGTTTCCCTTGTTGGGCCAAACGGACCGCTTTGAGATTTATTAAATTTCATAGGTGGCGTCGATAAACTTCAAAGCGTTTTCGACAAAATATCATCAATCCATGGACGATTGTAGACGCAAAGCAGAAATGATGCAGCGCCTTCCAAAGATTGGTCAGCTTTGTTTTTCGAATTGCCTTGGAAAAGTGACCAAGATTGTTATATGCATCTTGAAATAACTTCAAAGAAGACCCTGGACCGAGCGTCTCTGGAGCAGTGGAAAATGCATTATCTGGAATTCGAAAAACCATTGGCGGAAATAGAAGGCAAAGCCGAAGAGCTGCGTGCTATGGCCCGTCAAAACGAAGAAATGAATATAGAGGCCGAAGCGGGTGCCTTGGATAAAAAAGCGTCTAGTCTTCTGAAAGATTTGTACAGCAACCTGACACCTTGGCGTAAATGTCAGGTTGCCCGTCATCCTGAGCGGCCCCATTGCCAGAATTATATCGAAGCCCTCTTTACTGAATTTACCCCTCTTGCAGGAGATCGTAATTTTGCGGATGACCATGCCGTTGTAGGAGGATTGGCCCGTTTCGACGACATGCCTATTGTTGTGATTGGTCATGAAAAGGGCAATGATACCAAAACCCGGATTGAACGCAATTTTGGCATGGCCCGTCCCGAAGGCTATCGCAAAGCCATCCGGTTGATGGAATTGGCCGATAAATTCGGCCTGCCTGTCATTACGCTGGTCGATACCCCCGGCGCCTATCCCGGAAAGGGCGCCGAAGAGCGTGGTCAATCCGAAGCGATCGCGCGGTCCACCGAAAAATGCCTTCAGATTGGAGTCCCCTTAGTGTCCATCGTCATCGGCGAAGGTGGATCCGGGGGAGCCGTTGCCTTTGCCACAGCCAATCGAGTTATGATGTTGGAACATTCGATTTATTCTGTAATCAGCCCCGAAGGCTGTGCATCGATCCTTTGGAAAGATGCTGAAAAGATGCGCGAAGCGGCGGAAGCTTTGCGGTTGACCGCCCAAGATCTTAAAAAGCTTGGGGTTTGTGACAGGATTGTGAGCGAACCACTTGGCGGAGCACACCGCGACTATGCATCCACGTTTGACGCAGTGAGATCTGGCCTGAGGGAGATGTTGGATGATTTGGCAGGAAAATCTTCCAAGGCTCTGGTTTCAGATCGGCGTAACCGTTTCTTATCCCTCGGGACCAAGGGCTTGGCCGCGTAAAGCCAACAGTTGGTTCCGGTGTCTAGCTTGCCAACATCCGCAAGCCTTGCGTCACATCGGATCGCACGGCAAGGCGTAGGCTTGGTTCATCCCCAGCTGCCAATGCAGACAGGATCAGTTTATGGAAATGTGGAGGTTCTTTACGTTGAAGGCGTCCGTAAAGCGCGCGCATTGTCGGACCCAGTTGTAACCAAACCGTTTCCGCCATCGCCAGCATGGCAGGCGCCTGCGCTCTGAGATAAAGGGTCCGATGAAATTCAAGGTTAGTTCTTATATAGGCAACAGCATCATATTCACTGACCGCAGTACCCACCATCCCATTAATGGCCTTTAGTCGTTCTATCAGAGCAAGATGCGCACGTGGCAGAGCCCGGCTCGCCAGTTCCACTTCAATCAGTGACCTTAAAGCAGACAGTTCTTCAATTCGTTCGTTTGAAAGTTCCGGCGTAGACACTCGCCCCGATCCAGACATGAATAAAGCACCTTCCGCAACAAGGCGCTGCACCGATTCGCGCGCTGGGGTCATTGACACCCCAAATGTCTCCCCAATTCCGCGCAGAGTCAGCGCATGTCCAGGGTCAATTTGGCCAAACATGATTTGATTGCGCAAACCCCGATAGACGCGGTCATGGGCCGAAAGGACAGGGTCAGAGGGTTTGACAGATTTACTCATACACAATTGTGATCACAAATCTATCCGTGACGTCAATGATAAAACTGAAATTGATGTAGCGATGACCCGTTTTCTCGCAACCAGTGACGCTCAAATTTATAATCCCCATAAAGCGTTTTCACTTCAGTCCAGAACTGATCGGAATGGTTCATATGTTTGAGATGCGCAATTTCATGGGCAACGACATATTCCAGAACCTCTACCGGCGCCATGATCAGCCGCCAGGAAAACATCAAGGCCCCCCTGTCGCTGCAAGACCCCCATCGAGACCGCGTATCCCTAAGTGATAGTTTAGAGAAGGGTTTTCCCAATTTTTCCGCATAATGCGCGGCTTTTTTCTCCAAAAGATGACGCGCATATTGTTTCAGGAATACGCCAACTTGCGCACCCGGCCTTTTGGAGTGCTCGGGGATGAGTATTTTATCTTTGCT
>Ga0129342_1000240_pt1 | contig 22022 bp, 23 predicted proteins | sample CPBDNA_5_FD_94426 | JGI IMG/M metagenome (GOLD analysis project Ga0129342, IMG submission 94426) | Freshwater to marine salinity gradient microbial communities from Chesapeake Bay, USA - CPBay_Sum_15_0.2_DNA | ecosystem: Environmental > Aquatic > Marine > Coastal | place: USA: Chesapeake Bay...
GCAAGTTTCTTAAGGTCTGATGCTAGTGACACATATTCTTCTGGAACATTAACTTTCGGTACTGGAACTGCTCTAGATCTTGCAACTAATGACGTATACGCTAGTTTTCGTGTTTTTAGGAATAGTAAGTCCGGTAGTGACGGATTGTTCATGGGATATGGAAATAACAATAGTGGTCTAACCAGAATTTATGGTGGAGGTTCAACTAGTACACATCTTAGCGTTAGTAGTAGTGGAATGACCTTTGGTGGTAGCACTGTCTGGCACGCTGGTAACGACGGTGCTGGTTCTGGACTAGATGCTGATCTTCTTGATGGTGCTCAACCTAGTGTATCTGCATCAAACAGTACTATAGTACAGAGACACAGTAGTGGATATATTTACGCAAACTACTTCAACACTACCCCGAACGATGTTACTTCTGGTGTCACGAAGGTTCTAGTTGAAACTGGAAACGACGGGTTTATGCGTCATGGTACAGCGGATGCTATTAGATCATTTATTAATGTAGAGTCAGGAGCTACTGCAGACCAAACTGCATCGGAGATTCTTACTGCTATTAAGACAGTTGATGGTGCTGGTTCTGGACTTGATGCTGACTTACTTGATGGTATTAGTAGTGCAAGTTTCTTAAGGTCTGATGCTAATGACACTGCTACCGGGTCTTACTTATTCAATAGAAATAATGCTGCCATCACAAATACTTCGTATGCTCAAGGTAATAATCATATAGAATTGCGAACGACTAATGCCAGTAATCCGATTCTAGGATTTCATAGGAGTGGATATACTGCAACAGCTCTTTACCATTCTGGATATGGTTCCGGTTCTCTTAGAATGAGAAATGCTGATGGCAATGATGGACCTATATTCTCAACTTTCAATGATGGTGCTGGTTCTGGTCTTGACGCTGACTTATGGGATGGAAATCAATTTGCAACCTATTTGAACCAGGCGGTATTGACCACTTCCTCACCCAGCTTCAACCAAGTTATAACAACGAATAACGGTAACGGAACTAATGTAAGAATAGGAGATGACGCTTGGATAGGTGATATAAACGCTGCAAACACTATTAGAGTTCAAGGAGTTCAAAATGGTGCCAATGGGTACATCGTCTTTGGTAATAGCAACACCACAGCTTTAGGTCGTGCAGGTACTGGTGCGTTAACCTACGGAGGTAGCACTATCTGGCACGCTGGTAACGACGGTGCTGGTTCTGGTCTTGATGCTGATACTGTTGACGGAACTCAACTATCAAACTTGATGACTCTGAGTGGAACTCAGACTATTACTGGAACTAAAACATTTACTGGAATCACTCAAACCAATCAATTGAGAGTGGGATCCACGACTGGCCCTACCGGTTCGGGGAATGGGACCTTAGTCGTTGCTGAAAATATTCACATTAACAACGCCGGTGCACAAGACAACAACGGTAGATTCCAAATTTATGTGGGTGAACAGGAGGACATTACTGCAACAACAGGCAAAATTCAGTTTACATTTTCAACGAACCCAACAACCGACAGAACTTCCGCACTGTTAAAAATTACAGTGTCTTGGCAGCTCACCAACAACAACATCTTGAACCAGGCAGCCATCGAATTTATGGCACAAATCAATAACAACACTAGCGGGGTCGTGGCTATCGGTGACATCCAGCCTATTTATGAATATAGGACAACCGTTGCATCTGATGTCACATTTACAAATCTAAACGGTGGCCAATGTCGCTTTGACGTTCAAACTGTTGTAAATGCTACTCCAAGCGCCACTTACAAGGTAGAGATACTTTGTCGAGATGGTAAAATAGATCTATCATCAGTAAGCAAAACCTAATTTATATTAATAATTTAACCCTTTCTAAAATGACAACATCTTTTAACTGGACTATTACGTGCTTAGAAAGATACATAAGCACTGGACTTGTAAAAAAAGTACATTGGCGATTAAACGCTGAGCAATCAGGATACAAGCAATATTCCTTAGGTATTGTAACTTTACCTCCTCCAGGAGAAAATTTTATTCCCTTTGAAGATTTAACAGAAGAGATCATTATTGGATGGCTCGGTTCCATTCAAGAGTTTGACAAAGCAGAAGCAGAGGCAGAGTTACAAACCAAACTAGATCAGTTTCTTTTGTCAGAAACAACATTAGGAGGAATGTTACCTTGGAAAGTTGAAACAGGAATAGGTACAACATAAAGAAATTGAATATAAATAAAGAAACTCTTCTTTAAAATGCAGGAAGTTAATTTGCATAAATGGTTCAAGGGATCAAAATCCAAAGATGGTAAATCTGGTTGGGTATTAACAAGTCAATAAGATATAAGTTTTTATAAATATATGCAGGTAAAGAATTAAACGTGGAGAAACAGCTAAGATGGCTTCTAATAGAGAATTATCACAATTTGCAAGTAAGGTTGTAGTAAATGATACAACAGGAACTATAAGTTTTGGTACTACGGTAACAGATTTAGTTGTATCTGGTGTTTCTACTTTTAGTAATGTAGTAATTGGTGGAGCATCTACTTCACTAGTTGTAACTGGTGATGCTCATATATCTGGCGCTGTAACTGCAACATCATTTACTGGTGATGGTTCTGGATTAACTGGACTGAACGCTTCAAATCTTACTTCTGGTCTTGTTCCATCATCTGTTCTTCCAGCAGTGATGATCAACGACATCTCTGGGAATGCTGGTACTGCAAGTGCTTGGGAAACTGCAAGAACTTTTGCTATTGTTGGAGATGGAAGTGGTTCTGTATCTGTTGATGGATCTGCAAACGTATCACTAAACCTCTCCGTTACTGGTGGTGATGCAGACACTCTTGATACTCTCAATTCTACGCAGTTCTTGAGATCCGACACTAGCGATACGATGTCGGGTACACTCACCGCTAATTTCTTTGCTGGTAATGGTTCTGCATTAACAGCATTAAATGCAAACAATATTACAACAGGAACTCTAAGTAATGATAGACTTCCTGCTACTCTGACCAAAGATATTAGTGGTAATGCTGCTACTGCAACGAATGCAGCGTCTGCAGGAAATGCGGATACCTTAGATAGTCTTAATTCAACACAATTCCTGAGATCTGATCAAAGTGATTCGATGACGGGAACGTTAACTGCAACTGCCCTTGTTGGTAATGGTTCTGGTCTAACCAATTTAAATGCTTCCAGTATTACTGGAGGAACTATTTCAGCTGCCAGACTTCCATCTACCATGAGTGGCATTTTTAATGGAAATGCTGATACTGCAAGTAGATGGGAAAATGCAAGAACCATTAATCTTACAGGAGATGCATCTGGTTCTGTTTCAATTGATGGTTCTAGTGACGTAACACTAACAGTTAGCGTGTCTGATGCAGCAACTGCAGCAAATGCATTAAAACTTGGTAATCTTAATTCAACTCAGTTCTTAAGATCTGATCAGAGTGATTCAATTTCAGGAACTCTGACTGCAACTGCCTTTGGTGGTAATGGTTCTGCATTAACGGCATTAAATGCCTCAAATATTTCTACAGGAACTATTAGTAATGATAGACTTCCTGCTACTATTACTAAAAACATCAGTGGTAATGCTGCTACTGCAACGAATGCGAATAACTTAGATAATCTTAATTCAACTCAGTTCTTAAGATCTGATCAAAGCGACACAATGTCGGGAACTTTGACAGCAACTGCTTTCAGCGGTAATGGTTCTAATTTAACAAGTCTAAATGCTACTAACATTACTTCTGGTACTATCAGTGATAGTCTACTTCCATCTAGTATGAATAGCAATATTACAGGAAATGCTGCTACTGCAACTAGATGGGCATCTTCAAGAACAATCACCCTTGCAGGAGATACTACTGGTTCAGTTTCACTTAATGGTTCTGCGGATGTAACTTTATCTGTTACAATTAAAGATGATAGTCACAATCATACAATTGCTAATATTGATGGTCTTCAAACCGCATTGGATGCTAAGGCATCAGCAACTAATAACTTTGTAACGAGTAATAGTGTTACTGAAATTATTACACTATCTCAAGCAACTTATGATAGTTTAGTCGCCTCGGGAAGTGTTGTTTCCACAGTTCTTTATGTAGTCGTTTGAGTTATGTTTCAACTTGCAAATAAAATATTTAAAAGGAGATTCATAAATGTATAACGAATTTGATCATAATAAAGGCTTTTCAAAAGGATTTAAAATACTTCACGAGCAGGATATTGGAAACTGGAGTAATCTTGGTAATCTCGATGATTCTGATTTCTTTGATTTTTTGTTTAGACGTTTTCCATCTACATTCACAGAAGTAGAGACTCCAACTCCAGAAGAACCAAATGGATCAACCCTTATATGTGGAAACTCTTATTTTAATAATAACCGTGTCACAAGTATCTATTATAATGGTGTAGATCTTTGTGCTACTCCTCCCGAAGATATAGCAGAACCAGAAACACCCGAACCATCAGCAAATATAATTGGTAGATTGTTGTTACAAATAGACACTAGAAAGTTTTCAAATATTGGTTCAAATACAGCCATACCATCAAATAAAAATTTTGAGGTTGTTGCTACTGGTAGAAGTGGACTTATCGATATTAATTGGGGTGATGGGACTTCTGATGCATCTGTTAGAGCAGGGAGAATAAGACACGTATATCAAAACCCAGGAATTTATACAGTAACAATATCAGCAAGGTCAACTTTTAATCTAAGTTACCCTGATATTGGTGGTTATGGAAATTGTATATTATCAATTGATTATATTGATGATGTATGGCTTGCTACTGTTTCTCCTCTTGACGTACGTGGGTGTATAAATTTACAATCAATAAACTTTCCATCAAGAGATATATTTAATCGACCTTACGGAAAAGACCAATTTTTAGTTCTCGAAACTATTTTTGAGGGATGTGTAAATTTAACATCTGTTGATTTTTTTGACACTTCTAAGGTTTTTGATTGGAGTGCTACTTTTGCTGGATGTTCGTCATTAAGAGGCATCCCCACTTACGATTATTCTGGAGCTAGTCAATTTACAAGAACTTTTGCAAATTCTGGATTGGTAGTATGGGATTCTACAGCACCTTTTAATAAATCTTCTGAGTCATTCGTTGAGACCTGGTTTGGTTGCTCAAATCTCAAAGATTTTCCTCCAGGAAAATTTGATAATATATTTCAAAATCTCTCAGATGCAAGCGCAAGAGCAGGTGCTTTTAGAAATAGACTGACTGGTATATTTGAAGGTTGTGCGTTAACTCCCACATCAATTGAAAATATCTTGGTTTCATTAGCTAATACAAAAGTGAGAGACAAAAACAGGACGTTAGTACCACTGACAAATGTTAATGCTGATTTTAATGGTGGAACCAATGCTAAAAAATCAACTTGGACTGCAGCTGCTAATGATGCATATAATACTCTCTCACTTAGAGGATGGAATATTTCTTTCAATTCTTAATTAATAGGATAAAATATGTCACCTCTATTTTCTTGCACTAACGCATATACTAATGGTAGAAAAGTTTCTAAAGCTTATTTTAATGGAACTGATCTATGTCAAGATTCATTTTCGACTCCAGGATTAATACCACCTGGTGCCGTTGGCACTGCAATCATTGAAATTGATACTCGTTTATATCGCCGCGAGTCAACTTTTGGGACTGGTAGCGTAGATCCAACCAATAAAGAATTTTCAATTGCCATACAATCATCTAGCACTCCAGATATTGGTGCTGGAAAACCGGCAATTGTTATTGACTGGGGAGATAATACTGTATTTACAGGTACTAGTCGAGGTGTTGATACCAGAGGAACTACTATTGGTACATCTAGTGGCAATATCTTTGATCACACATATCCATCACCTGGAGAATATACGGTTACTTTTAGTAATCTTTCCAAAAATGGATGTAGTTTTTCTTCATCATCTGGAGGAGCATTTGCTTTCCAATCCTTTGCCGCACAATACCAAGAGTGCATTAAAACCGTTAGATTTGAAAACAATACCTGGCGGTTTAGAATATCAACATCCAATAGATCTTTATTTGGAGACTGCATCAATCTTACGAGTTTTACTGCCCCAACCATAGACCCAATAGATGGAGGATCTCCCTTTTTAAGGGTTAGTTCTCTTGATGGTGCTTTTACAAATTGCAGTAGTTTGACTAGTTTTCCATCTATTAACACATCTAATATCACTCAATATATTGGAACTTGGTCAGGATGCTCATCACTATCAAATTTTCCAAATAATTTAGACTTTACTAATTCAACTGTTCTTAGAGCTACTTTTAAAGGACTTCCAATCACTTCTTGGAACTGTAATGGTAGGATAACTGCGTTTGATCTTCGTGGATGTTGGGAAAATTGTACAAATTTGGTTGATTTTCCTGCAAATAAATTTGATGGACCACTTAGAACTGTTAGTTCATTTAATTTTCAAACTAGAACTGTTGAAACTCGAACGCAAGAGTACAATACAAATGCTTTTGAACGTACCTTTAAGAATTGTGCATTAAGTCCACAATCAATTGAAAATATTTTAACATCTTTAGTTACTGGCGGTGCAACAAATATTACATTATCTCTTGAAGGTGGTGCAAATGCAGTAGCATCAACCTGGACTGGAAGTGCTATTGCTGCATACAATACTCTTATAAGTAGAGGTTGGACTATTACTAGAAATGCATAAGGACTAAATAAAAATAAGGTAACTGCCGATTGCAATGAAGAAATACTGTCGTCTTTGTAAAAAGAAAGAGTCCAGAGGTCAATGCGGATTCGGTCCCAAGATGTGGGATAAGTATTCTGTTGATGATGCATCAGATAAAGAAATTGAAAGTGCTGCATCTGACTCTGGAATTACGGAAGTAAATCTTTCTTATTATGCAGAAGAAGGTCTTCGTGATTGGTTCGGCAAGTCTAAATCAAAAGATGGCAAATCTGGTTGGGTGAATGTAGTCACTGGTGGTACTTGTGCTAGTGATGAACCTGGTGAAGGGACACCTAAGTGTGTTTCATCTTCTAAACGTGCAAGTATGAGTAAGGCAGAAAGACTTTCTGCTGCTACAAGAAAGAAAAAAGCAGATCCAGGTCAACAGCAAAAGTCTGGTGCTGCAAAACCAACATATGTCTCTACTGATCCCAAAAAGAAAATGAAGGAAGAAGTTAACACTTTTAATGAAGCAGATATGAGTGGTGCTCCTTCAATTAAAGATGCAAAACCAGCAAAGAAAACTAAGGTTAAGTATGATCCTCATATGAAGGTAATGGCACCCCAGATTAAGAAAGAAGAAATGGAAGTTACAGAAGCAAAGGATAAACCAGGTAAGAGTAGTGGTAAGAAAGATGCTTGTTACCATAAGGTTAAGTCTCGTTACTCGGTATGGCCTTCTGCATATGCATCAGGTGCCCTTGTAAAGTGCCGTAAGAAGGGTGCTGCTAACTGGGGAAACTCTGATAAGAAAGAAGAGTTCCAGGGGTTTACAGATGCACAGATTGCTGCACTTGAAGAGATTGGTGCAATCGAGGTAAACGAAGAAGGACAAAAGTGCTGGAAGGGATATGAAAAGAAAGGCACTAAAAAGATGTTTGGTAAGACTTATAACAATTGTGTCAAGAAAGAAGGATATGCACCTGGTGATGTAGATCAAAAAGTTGGTGCAGTAACATCAATTCCAAAGTCTGATCAAGATGCTGCTAAAGCAAGATTACTTGCTAAAGCAAAAGCAAAGCGTGAAAAGATGAAGAAAGAAGATGTTGAATTAACAGATGCTTATGGAGATACCTTTGCAGTTGTAACTGATGTTGTAAAACCAGAACCACTGAAACCTACAACACAAGATTTTCAATGGGAAATGATGGATGATCTAGAAGCAATAACTGAAGCATCTAGACTTCCAGCAAAGACAGGAAACGTTGTAATGGTAGTTATCAATTGGAGAGGTAGATCTTTCTCAACAAAGATGTTCTTCCCACAAGCATCGATGCCTAAGAGAAAAGATATTGAAACAGAAATACAAAAACTTTATCCAGATTCTAGAGTTGTATACTTTGCATTATCAAACATTGGTCAAGGTGAACCTTTGATTCAAGTTACTACTGAAGATTGGCAAAAAGTAAATAAGAAAGATAAGACTGATGGTATGAGTCCTGATGCAGTAAAGGCATATCGTCGTGAGAATCCTGGTTCAAAACTAAAGACTGCTGTAACTGGTGATCCTAAACCAGGTAGTAAAGATTCTAAACGTAGAAAGTCTTATTGTTCTAGATCAAAAGGACAACAAGATATGCATAATATTGATTGCTCAAAGACACCAGATAAAGCAATCTGTAAAGCACGTAGACGTTGGAAGTGCTGACTTATGAAAACATATAGACAATTTCTTTCAGAAAACATCACCATCAATGGTGATTTTAATGGAACACTAACATATGGAGGTGCTCCTGGAAAAGAACAACAGAAAGAGTCATTCTTTGCCGATGTTGTTTGGGAAGGTAAAATTTATCGTCTTGAAATAGAAGGAAAAATGCTTTCTAAAAATGAATTAGCGGAGCAAATTCAAAGCGAATATCCCGGAGCAATTGTTCATCAAATTTATCCGGGTGAGGCACCTTCTAAAATTAAAAGTTCAAAAAGATATCAACCAGAAAGATTAACTTGGAGTGACTGATTATGGCACAGTGGAATAAAAACGAACAAGCATATAGGGCACAAGACACTACAAACTTTGAAGTTTTCATGTGTGCCGATAGATACGGCAACATTGGAGATTGTGGAGTAACTACTGGTACAAGTGGTGGATCAGTTGATGCTTTTGGAAGATCAAGAACATCAGAACCATTTACACTTGCCGACTATACACACATTTATGGTGAAGAAGTAGAACTTCTTACGAAAACTGTTGGTGTTGGTGCTACAACCGAAGTAAATCCAAATACAGCATCTATCGCATTAATTGTTGGAACTGGTGCAACAGATCAGGTTATTCACCAATCCAGAATGTATCACCATTACATGCCTGGTAAGTCTCAATCTATAATGGCTAGTTTTAATTTTCTTGATGTAAGAGAAAATACGACAAAGAAAGTGGGATATTATGATGATAGAAATGGTGTATTTGTTCAGCAAGAGGGAGACGGAACTGTTTCTGTTGTAAGAAGATCTTTTAATACTGGAATTGCCAGTGATATAGTCGTTAATCAGGTTAATTGGAATTTAGATCCTATGGATGGCACTGGTATTACCAGTGTATCTTTAGACTTCACCAAAACACAGTTGTTTGTCTCAGACTTTCAATGGTTGGGTGTGGGTAGGATAAGATGTGGATTTGTTCTGGGTGGGAGAACTATATACTTCCATGAATTTAATCATGCTAATGTGGAAGAACATGCATATTGGAGTTTACCATCACTTCCAATTAGATGCGAAATTGCCAATACAGGATCTGCTGTTGGTATTACATCAATGGAACAAATCTGCTCCACTGTATTGAGTGAAGGTGGATATGTTGAAACTGGTGTTGAGTTTGCTGCACATAACGGGCCAATTACCTTATCAAGAAATACACAAAGTACATTTAGACAATGTGTAGGTGCTATTAGACTATCTAATACATTCAAAGGAATTCCAAATAGAACAACAGTTAGATTGACTGATATTGAAGTATTGAGTGAATCTACAAATGCTAGACTTGAGATTTGGAGATTACCAGGCAATAGTAATATTACAGGTGGAACTTGGGTAAGTGTTAATGATGATTCTGCAGTTGAATATAATGTTACGGCAGGGACTAATTTTACAACAACTGGTGGTGACTTGAAAAATTCAACATTACTTGCTGCAAATAATCCATCAGGAAAGCAAGCATCATCTATGGTTGCATTTAATCCAACTACTGCAAGAAGATCTTATATTGCACAAAACATTGATGCTAATGATAGTAATATTTTTGCTATTATTGTAGAAAATTTATCTGATACTAGTGAAACAGATATTTACAATGCATTTCAGTGGAGAGAAACTAGGTAATTTTTATGAGTGATAATGTATATCTTGGCAATCCGAATCTAAAAAAAGCAAATACTGCTATTGAGTTTACTCAAGAAGAGATTGCTGAGTTTATTAAGTGTAAGCAAGATCCCGTATATTTTGCAAAGAAATATATAAAAATTGTTTCTGTTGATGAGGGACTTGTACCTTTTAATATGTACGGTTTCATCAATGTTTGATTTATTAGTTGTAGATAATTGATCTAAAGATACTCTAATAGTTCTTATAGCTATCCTATCAACCTTAACAAAGATATTCTAGTTAAGAAATACGATACTGTCAAGTATTAATTTTTACAGCATTAATGTTGACAACACTGTATCATCTATATACATTAATAACTTAAGGTTATTTCTACGGGAATGAATTCATGCAAACAACTATAATAGGTTTTTACCTTACCGTTTTTATTATTGCATGTTTATTTGCGTACGGTGGTTATGAAAGCACTATGCGTCTTTTCACTTATGTTGACTTACATTTGAGATTTTCAATTATCAAAGTAAGAATGTACTTTATGGCACGTAAGTTACGTAAAGAACTTAATTTATCATCATTACCTCAACTTAAAGAATTAAAACAGAAGGAACCTAAAAATGACCAACGATAGAGAATTTTCTGACCTGACCCTTAACAGGAAAGAATGTCCAAAATGTCGTGCAATCTGGATCAATGGAGAACACTATTGGTCAGGAACTGGAAACAAAGGTAATGAGTTAGATTTAGCAGGTCTTGTATGTAATAGACTAGGTGATCATCAATGCATCAATCCAATGAAGGGTATGGATGGTGGTGATACATGGGATAAAAGACTTGACGTATTGGATAAGAGATTAGATGAAAAACTTCAAAATGGAGACTGAAGAAATGCCAAGTGGTAACGTTACAAAGACTGATCTTCTTTCTAGGATCTATAAATTAAAAACAGATTTATATGATGATAGTTTAGATATGTTTAATTGCTTTTCCGAAGAGAAGAAAGAAGGTGCTCATGACGCTTTAAATAGAGTATTGGACATCCTGCAAGAATACCGAGAATGACAGAGGAACAAGAACGAACTCTCCGAGAGAGAATTGCAAAATCAAAGAATGATCTTCTCATGGAAGAACCATGCCCAATATATGAGGCAATAGATGAAGATTGGAATGATTTTTGGTATTATGAAGACAACTAAATACAGATAAAATAAAAGAACACTGTGTATAAATTAGATTTCTCAATAGAAGATATTCATCTTTTACATCATTGTGTTTGTAAGAGATTGGAAACTTGGGAGGGATCTCCTGCCAGACATCCACTAGAACAAGAACACTTGTGGTACTTGAGAGATGGGTTATACAGAGTAATACTTGAATATAAATTTGAAAACTTATGAACTTTGAATTGACGATGGAAGATTTTACCATCATTCAGAATGCCTTACATTACTATAAAAAAGTAGAAAAATATCCAAACTTTGCTCACTTTGATGAGGAAAGAATTAATAAGTTGCGAGATAAACTGGCATATCAAATGATACCGAGTAAAAATTCAAAACCAAAAGAATGAATTTATTTCTTAGACCGATAGATGATGTCACTGGTGTGACATGGAGTATCATCTGGTGTATGATTATATTACTAACTGGAGTTGCTTATTACATATATACAATTATGAGAATAGCATTTCAGGAGTTAGAGGAAGATGGCAGAAATGAAACCGCCGAACAGGAAGAGTTGTTACAACTTCCGAGTGGTAGAGATCAATAGAGTTCTCGATGGAGATACGCTGGATGTAACAATTGATTTGGGATTTGATCTATATAAGAAAGAAAGAGTAAGAGTTGCAGGAGTCGATACGCCAGAGAAGAGGACGAGAGACCTTGAGGAAAAGGAGTTAGGAATTGACGCAACAAACTGGCTCAAAGAAAAACTGGAAGGGGCGTTGGCTGGTGATGATGACCTTGTTATTCGTACTGAACTTGTTGGTGGCGTTGGCAAATATGGGCGTCTTTTGGGTTGGCTTTACCTTGGGGACGGAAACGTGTCCCTTAACGAACAAATGATTGAAGAAGGATACGCATTTCCCTATGATGGCGGCACTAAGGTGAAAGATTTTGAGGAACTGAGAGAAATACGCAGAGCACATGGTACTTTGATTGAATGATATGTCTACTCTTTTTGTAATTGGTTTTATATTATTTTTGACTTGTGCACTACATATTACATGGCCGGTAAAAAATAATAAGTTTTAAATATGTCTGATGTATATCTTGGTAATCCCAATCTGAAGAAGGCAAATACGCCGATTGAATTCAGTTCTAGTAATATTGAAGAATTTATTAGTTGTAAGGATGACCCTGTTTATTTTGCAAAGAACTACGTAAAGATTGTTTCTCTTGATGAAGGACTAACTCAATTTACTCCATATATCTTTCAAGAGAAACTTATTAAAAATTTCCATCACAACAGATTTAATATCTGTAAGATGCCTCGTCAGACTGGTAAGTCTACCACTGTGGTCTCTTATCTTTTACACTATGCAATCTTTAATGATAGTGTTAATATTGGTATTCTTGCAAACAAGGCATCAACTGCAAGAGAACTTTTAGCAAGACTTGCAACTGCATATGAGAACTTGCCCAAATGGATGCAACAGGGTATTCTTGTATGGAACAAAGGTAATATAGAATTAGAAAATGGATCAAAGATACTGGCTGCTTCTACGTCTGCAAGTGCTGTCCGAGGCATGTCGTTTAACATTCTCTTCCTCGACGAATTTGCGTTCGTTCCAAACCATGTTGCAGATGCCTTCTTTGCCTCTGTTTATCCTACTATTACTTCTGGTAAATCAACGAAGGTAATTATTGTTTCAACGCCTCATGGCATGAACCACTTCTATAGAATGTGGCATGATGCGGAGAAGAATGCAAATGAATATATTCCAACTGATGTTCACTGGACTGAAGTTCCTGGAAGAGATAGTGAATGGAAAAGACAGACGATTGCTAACACGTCAGAACAGCAATTTAAAGTTGAGTTTGAATGTGAGTTCTTAGGATCTGTTGATACTCTGATTGCTCCGAGTAAATTAAGGACCTTAGTTTATGATGCACCAAAAACTAAGAGTGCTGGATTGGATGTTTATACTGATCCAATTAGAAATCATGATTATATTGTAACGGTTGACGTTGCGAGAGGAGTTGGTAATGATTACTCTGCTTTTGTCGTTACAGACATTACTACCTTTCCTCATAGAGTTGTTGCGAAGTATAGAAATAATGAAATAAAACCAATGATGTTCCCCAATATAATTTGGGAAGTTGCAAAGAGTTATAATAGTGCTTACATCTTATGTGAAGTTAATGATGTTGGAGATCAGGTTGCTGCAATTCTTCAATATGATTTGGAGTATCAGAATCTTTTAATGTGCTCAATGAGAGGTAGAGCAGGTCAAATTGTCGGTCAAGGATTTTCTGGAAAGAAAACACAACTTGGTCTTAAAATGTCCAAGACGGTCAAGAAGGTTGGTTCTCTTAACCTCAAGACTATGATTGAGGAAGATAAACTCCTTATCAACGATTATGAAATTATCTCTGAACTTACAACCTTTATTCAAAAGAATAATTCATTTGAGGCAGAGGATGGTTGTAACGATGACCTTGCGATGTGTCTTGTGATTTATGCGTGGTTAGTTGCTCAGGATTACTTTAAAGAACTAACTGACCAGGATGTAAGAAAAAGAATATATGAAGAACAAAAGAATCAGATCGAACAAGATATGTCTCCCTTTGGATTTATCTCTGATGGTCTTGATGAGGATAGTTTTGTAGACAATAATGGTGACCGTTGGTATGTTGATGAATATGGTGATAGATCTTATATGTGGGACTATATGTAATGAAACTAGAAGACCAATTTAAATTTGGACATCTACTACTTGATGATAGAGTTTGTCGTACTTGTGGTGTAGAAAAAAATTTAATCGATGGATTTTATAGAACAAGAAAAGATAGGGGAGCAACAGCATCTTCTTATTCTTATGAGTGTAAGGAGTGTACAATAAAAAGAATTTCTAAAATCAGAAAAGAGAAGAAGGATAAACCAGATGTATATCCAGACTGGTAAAATGCTCACGCCATATTTCCCCAGTGAAACAATCGAAAATAATAAATATTTTTAGTTAATTTCAAAAGTCGGAGAAAAAACGAATGGCCACTCCACAACTATCTCCTGGTGTAAGAATTAGGGAAGTTGACTTAACAGTTGGAAGAGCTGATAATGTCAATCCTTCTATTGGTGGTATTGCAGGTCCTTTTGAAAAGGGTCCTGTTGAGGCACCAAGAAAAATCGAAGAAGAGCAAAATCTTCTTAATGTTTTCGGCAAACCATACGGTGCTGGCAACCACTTTGAGTATTGGATGTCTGCTTCCTCATATCTTTCATACGGAGCAACTCTGAACGTCGTTCGTGTTGACGGTGACGATCTGAAGAATGCAAACGCAGGTGTTGGTATTGCATCTACAACTACTCTGAAAATCAAGAGTTACGACGATTATTCCGAGAACTATTCCTCAGCAAATAACTTCATCTACTCTGCAAAAGATCCAGGTTCATGGGCAAATGACTTGAAGGTCTGTCAGATTGATGACATTGCTGACCAAATCATCGGTATCACAACAACGAACCCAGGCGATGCTGGTGTTACTATTGGTGCTGGTGTTACTGTTGCAATCAACTCCGTTCTTCCTGGTAGTGGAACAACAGCAGTATTTTCTGGTCACTTGAAGGCAATCATCACTGGTGTTACTACTGCAACATCAGGAACTGCAAGTTCTTTCGATGTTAAGATTCTTTCTCGCGTTTCTGCTGCAGGAACAGAAACTTCAATCACTTATGCAGAAGGAAATGCAACCGCATCAATTTCCGCAAGTGACGTTCTGACCTTTGTAAACTCTGCAGGTGTTGGTACAGATAACGGTTCTGGAAATGGCGTTGGCGCATTCAGTGCTGCTAGTGTACAAGACTGGTACGATCAGCAAACACTTGGTCTTGATAACAGCGTAATCTTCTGGAAGACCCTTGCTCCAAAACCTGTAGCAAACTCATACTCCCGCAACAGAGACGGCGGAAATGATGCTGTTCACGTTGTAGTTGTTGATGATAAGGGTACAATTAGCGGAAACGCAGCAACAATTCTTGAGAAGTGGACATTCCTTTCAAAAGCAAAGGATGCTGTTTCTAGTGTAAATTCACCAACAAGAATCTACTACAAGAACTTCCTTGCAGACAACTCTGAGTATTTGTTTGCTGGTTATAATGCATCGCAAGCAGTTGATGCTTATCACGGCACAACTCCAACAGCAACTGCATTTACTGGAGAGAACTTTACTGCAATCTCACTTTCAAATGGTCTCTGGGCACAAAATGCTCAGGGCGTAACCTTCTCTGCACTTGGAAATGTTACTTACACCTTGCTTGGTGGTAAGAACTATGATGGAAATGAGGATCTTGAACTTTCTGGTTCACTGACAGCAACTCTTGGTAACCTGAATACTGCATATGGTAAGTTTGAGGATGAATCAGAAGTTGATGTTGACTTCCTGATCATGGGTCCTGGTCTTTCAACCAAGGAAGAATCACAAGCAAAAGCAAACAAGTTGATTGCTCTTGCAGAACTCAGACAGGATTGCCTTGCATGTATTTCTCCAAACAGAGCATCTGTTGTTGGATTGTCTGATGCAGACACCCAGACAAATAATATTATTGACTTCTTCTCACCACTTACATCATCTTCCTACGCGGTATTTGACTCTGGTTATAAGTTCGTTTATGACAGATTCAATGATACCTTCCGTTATGTTCCATGTAACGCAGACGTTGCAGGAATTATGGCAAGAACAACTAGAGATGCTTTCCCATGGTTCTCACCTGCTGGTCAGCAAAGAGGTGTTCTTCTGAATGCTGTAAAACTTGCATACAACCCAACCAAGGCACAGAGAGATCTTCTTTACCCAAGAAGAATTAACCCAATCATCAATAAGCCTGGTAGTGGCGTAGTTCTCTTTGGTGATAAGACCGGTCTTGCATTCTCTTCAGCGTTCGATAGAATCAACGTTCGTCGCCTGTTCCTCTTTGTTGAGGAAGCACTTGGAAGAGCAGCAGATGCTCAACTCTTCGAATTCAACGATGAGATTACAAGAGCAAACTTTGTGAACATTGTTGAACCATTCCTTAGAGACATTCAGTCTAAGAGAGGTATTTTTGACTTCCTGGTTATTTGTGACTCTACAAATAACACACCAGATATCATCGATCAAAATGAGTTCCGTGCAGATATCTTCTTGAAGCCTGCTAAGTCTATTAACTTTGTTGAACTTACTTTCGTTGCTACAAGATCTGGCATCAGCTTCAATGAAGTTGCTGGTCGTGTTTGATCCAAACTTAATTATCAAATAAAACCCGGAGGACCCTAAAATGGCATTAAGAACAATCACTAACTTCAAATCCAGAATGCAGGGGGGTGGTGCTCGCCCTAACCTGTTTGAAGTTGACATCCCATCATTCCCAGCAGCAGCAGTAAATTCTGAATTTCCTGCCAGATGGCAGAACCAGGAACAGGAAACATTCCGTTTCCTTTGCAAGTCAGCTGCTCTTCCTGCATCAAACATTGCACCAATCGACGTTCCTTTCAGAGGTCGTATTCTGAAACTCGCAGGTGACCGCACGTTTGATACCTGGACAGTAACCATCATCAACGATGAAGACTTCCTGCTCAGAACTCAGTTCGAAGCATGGATGAATGCAATCAGTAAGCTTGACAACGCTTCTGGTGCAACCAATCCTTCTTCCTACATGACTGATGCTTATGTCTATCAGTTAGGTCGTGGTTACAATGCTGGTAGATTCTCAACAACCAGTGATGCGACCGAACAGGCAAATGGTAATGGCAACAGTCCATCACCACAACTGAAGACATATCGCTTCTATGATATCTTCCCAACAAATGTATCACAGATTGATCTGTCATACGACACTGGTGACACCATTGAAGAATTCACTGTTGAGTTCCAAGTACAATACTGGGAACTTCCAGGTAAGAGTTCTAGTGGTAATAAAGATCTGACTGGTCAGAGAGTTAGATAATCTAGTTGGATAAATAGAGCAGTAAGAAAACTGCTCTTTTTCCATAGATGGCTAGATTATTTGGTTTTTCAATTGAAGGAGAAGACAAATCTCCAACTATACAGTCCCCCGTTCCGCCTAACAATGCGGACGGGGTTGACTATTATGCATCGTCTGGCGCTGGATTTTATGGATCGTATTTAGATCTTGAAGGTGTTTATAAGAACGAAAATGATCTCTTGAGGAGATATCGTGAAATGGCACTTCATCCAGAAGTCGATAGTGCTATTGAGGATGTTGTAAATGAAGCAATTGTTTCGGATACAAATGATAGTCCAGTACAAATAGAATTATCGAATTTGAATGCAAGCGATGGCATCAAAAACAAGATAAGAGAAGAGTTTAAGTACATTTTAGAGTTATTGGATTTTGATAATAAGTCTCACGAGATTTATAGAAACTGGTATGTTGATGGAAGGTTATTTTATCATAAGGTCATAGACCTAAAGAAACCAGAAGAAGGTATTAAAGAACTGAGATACATTGACGCAATGAAGATGCGTTATGTTCGTAAGTTGAAAAATAATTCTAATGTAAAATCAAACACTCCAATTTTGATGGCAAGTCAACCAGACTCACCATTGAAATATGAATTCCCAGATATAGAAGAATTTTTTATCTATACTCCAGAACCTGCAAAATCTGTTGGTAGTGCTTTTGGTACTACTACACCACAGAAAAATATTACAATGACCAAGGATTCAGTTACATATTGCACCTCTGGTCTTGTGGATAGAAATAAAGGTTTGGTTTTATCTTATCTCCATAAAGCAATTAAGTCACTCAATCAACTAAGAATGATTGAGGATTCGTTGGTAATCTATCGTCTCTCAAGAGCACCAGAGCGTAGAATTTTCTACATTGATGTTGGCAATCTTCCAAAGATCAAGGCAGAACAATATCTTCGTGATGTGATGATGCGTTATAGAAATAAGTTAGTCTATGATGCAAATACTGGTGAGATGCGTGATGATAAGAAGTTTATGTCTATGATGGAAGACTTTTGGTTGCCCAGAAGAGAAGGTGGTAGGGGCACAGAAATTTCTACACTTCCTGGCGGTCAGAATCTTGGAGAGATTACTGATATTGAGTATTTCAAAAACAAACTTTATAGTTCTTTGAACGTTCCTCCATCAAGAATGCAATCTGATGGTGGTTTTAATCTTGGTCGTTCCTCAGAAATTCTTCGTGACGAAGTTAAGTTCAGTAAGTTTGTTGGACGTTTGAGAAAAAGATTCTCAAAAATGTTTAGCGATATGCTAAAGACTCAACTGATTCTTAAGAATATTGTAACCCCAGAAGACTGGGATATGATGGAAGAGCATATTCAATATGATTTCCTATATGATAATCACTTTGCAGAACTGAAGGAAGCAGAACTTCTGACAGAGAGACTTAATCTTGTTGCAACTGCCGAACCTTATGTTGGTAAGTATTACTCTCAGGATTATGTTCGTCGTCAGATTTTACGTCAAACTGATCAAGAAATCATCGATCAGGATGAATTGATCGAAAAGGAAATATCTGATGGAATTATTCCAGATCCAAATATTCCTATTGATCCAGCAACCGGACAACCCATGGATTCTGGAGTAGGTGGTGATTTAGGTGCTCCAGTAGTCGAACCAGAAATAGATGGTTCAGCAACGGAAGCACCAGAGATTAAACCACCCAAAGGTGGAGAAATATAAATAAAAATGATAAAGCAATTATTATCACTATGGACGAATTAATGAATCTTATTGCTGCGGATGAAAGTCCATCACAAATTAGTGATGTTCTTAAAGATATTCTTTATGCAAAATCGGCAGATAAAATTGAAGCAATTAAACCAAATGTTGCATCTAGTATGTTTGGACTTGAGTCCGAAACTGAAGAATGATAAATATGTAATAAAAAGAACTTTTGAACTATGTCTAGAACTTTATTGTTGGGTGATGAATCTGCACTTCCAACAACAACTGGAACAGCAACAAGTTTTTCTGAAGCAGCTTCAGTGAGACTTGTAAATAATTCATCTACTGCTTATTCAGTTGTAGTTGTAGAGACACAAGGGGGAACCCAAATTGGATCTATGACTATGCCCGGAAACTCAGTGGAGATTCTTGAAAAGAAATATTCCCATTGTGTATATGCAACAAACGCTTCTGTGCTTGGTGCAAAAGTAGGTTTTACAGGTTAATCAAATGAAACTAATCCGAGAAGAGATCGAAGACGTAAAAGTGTTTATTACCGAAGGTAAAAACGGCAAGAAGTCACTTTACATTGAAGGTGTATTCCTTCAGGGAAACATCAAGAACCGCAATGGTCGGATGTATCCTATGGAGACTCTTCGTCGAGAGGTGGGAAGATATAATGAAAGTTATGTTAATTCAGGAAGAGCACTTGGAGAACTTGGACACCCAGATGGTCCAACGGTAAATCTAGACAGAGTTTCACATAAAATTGTTTCTTTGAGAGAAAGCGGTTCAAACTATATTGGAAAAGCAAAGATTCTTTCTACTCCAATGGGTAAGATCGCAGAATCACTTTTATCTGAAGGTGTAAAGCTTGGTGTTTCTTCTAGGGGCATCGGTTCACTTACACAAAATAGAGAAGGTGTAAATATTGTTTCTGATGACTTTATGTTAGCAACTGCTGCTGACATTGTTGCTGACCCATCTGCTCCTGATGCTTTCGTTGAAGGTATCATGGAAGGAAAAGAGTGGGTTTGGGAAGGAGGAATCCTTCGCGAAAAACATCTTTCATATATGAAAAAGCAAATTGATACATTAGTAAACCAAAAAATGCTGGAAGAGAAGAAGATTCAACTATTCAATGACTTTTTAGCAAATCTTTAATTTATAAATAAATATAGTATAAAAACGGTAAATCGGAGAGTTCAAATGTCTGGTGACAACTTACAAGAAATGGAGACGGCAAGGGGAGTCCAGTCAAAGACCGCAGTTAATGCTGGTGCAAAGTCTGGTGATCCAATGCCAAAATTGCAAAACGATGGTTCTCAACTAGCATCTGTTGAAGATCTCGGAGGTCCTACCCCTGAGAACTATAAGTCTGACGATGATTCCGCTAAGTTGAAAGAACCAGGCGGCAGCCTTAAGCAAGTTAAGGATGTTGTAAACAAGGGAGCAAGATCTGCTGACCCAATGCCAGCAACTAAGAAAGAAGAAGTTGAGGCAGATGAAGAGGAAGTTATCGAAGAGTCTCCTGAAATTACTGATGAAGTAGTCGAAGAAGAAACTGTCGAGGAAGTACTCGAAGTCAGCGACGAAGTTGACGTTGAAGAAGACGTTAATGCTCTTCTTGGTGGTGAAGAACTCTCCGAGGAATTCAAAGAGAAAGCAAAGACAATCTTTGAAGCTGCTCTGAAGACAAAAGTAGTTGAAATCAGAGAAGCACTCGAAGCACAATATGCTCAGAAACTTCAAGAAGAAGTTGAAGCAGCAAAAGCAGAACTCACTGAAAGAGTTGATTCCTATCTGGAATACGTCTCAGAAGAGTGGGTTTCTGAAAACCAACTTGCCATTGAAAATGGCATTAAAACTGAGATGACTGAATCATTCCTTTCAGGAATGAAGGGTCTTTTTGAAGAACATTATGTAACAATCCCTGAAGAGAAATATGATGTACTCCACAGTATGGTAGAAAAACTTGATGAAATGGAGACAAAACTCAACGAGCAAATCCATAAGAATATCTCCCTCAACAAGCGCCTCGCAGAGTCGGTTGCTGATAGCATCTTAGATCAGATTTCTGAAGGTCTCGCAGAGACGCAGAAAGAAAAGCTCGCTTCACTTGCAGAAAGTGTTGAGTTTGAAAGTGAAACTGCATATCGTGAAAAACTGAAGACGCTTAAGGAGTCATACTTCACATCTAGAACAGCGACTTCAACTTTAGCAAAGACTGAAACACTGTCCGAAGGTGTTGAGTCCGTACCACAAGAACAAACATATTCTTCTGATATGGCGTCATATCTGAAAGCACTTTCATCTGTTGCTAAAAACAACTGAATTTAACATTAACAAACTAAACATTTAAGGAGAAAGCAAATGTTCCATTCCGAACATCTGCAGGAGAAGTGGGCACCTCTTCTGGACTATCAGGGTCTTGATAAAATCAAAGATTCACACAGAAGATCAGTAACCGCTGTCCTGCTCGAAAACCAAGAAAGATTCCTCAAAGAGCAAGCTGCCTTTGATAGTGGTTCCATGGGCAACCTCATGGAAGCAACCCCAACCAACGCCGCAAACGCTGCTGGTGCATCCGGTGGTTTTGGTGGTGCTGATGCACAAAACAATGGTCCTACCGCTGGTTTCGACCCCGTTCTGATCTCCCTGATCAGACGTTCAATGCCTAACCTGATGGCATATGATCTGGCAGGAGTTCAACCAATGAACGGTCCTACCGGACTCATCTTCGCAATGCGTTCCCGCTACAGCGCACAAGACGGCACCGAAGCATTCTTCAACGAAGCAGATACCGCATTCTCCGGTCAGGACGCAGGTCTTGATGAGACTGCAGGTTTCACTGGTGCTTCCGTAGGTATGGGTACTACCTCACAGTCAGGTAGCAATCCTTCCCTCCTCAACCCAACCGCAACTGCTGACGAAACAGCATATAACGTTGGTCAGGGTATGGTTACTGGCGATGCTGAGAACCTCGGCGGAACTGGTAGCGATGCATTCAACGAGATGGCATTCTCGATCGAGAAAGTCACCGTTACTGCAAAGTCAAGAGCACTCAAGGCTGAGTACTCCTTGGAACTGGCACAAGACCTGAAGGCAATTCACGGTCTGAATGCTGA
>Ga0129342_1000241_pt1 | contig 21944 bp, 17 predicted proteins | sample CPBDNA_5_FD_94426 | JGI IMG/M metagenome (GOLD analysis project Ga0129342, IMG submission 94426) | Freshwater to marine salinity gradient microbial communities from Chesapeake Bay, USA - CPBay_Sum_15_0.2_DNA | ecosystem: Environmental > Aquatic > Marine > Coastal | place: USA: Chesapeake Bay...
AGAGGCCTTGCCCGGTCGCAAAATCATTTACACAAACGGCACCATTCCCTATGCCAAAGATGTCCTAAATGCCCTTGGCATCGAACCCGTCTTTGAGGCTATTTATGGCGTTGAGAGCGCTGGTTACCGCCCCAAGCCGGAAAAGCAGGCATTTAATGCGGTGTTTGGAAGGGACAAGACCAAAACAACCACCGGCGCGATGTTCGAAGATGATGTCAGAAACCTTGCCGTTCCCAAAGATTTAGGCATGCGAACGGTTCTGGTCAGCCCGACGGCAGAGAGCTCAGAACCGCATGTGGATTTCGTTACTCCAGATTTAACCGCCTTCCTGCGTCAGATCGTCTGATTGGAGGCTCGAGCTTTGAAACTGCGGCACTGTTGGCCTAATTTGTCACTGAGGAGGCAAGTGGCCATTGGAAAAAATTGACGTTTTTATATCTGGCGGGGGCATCGCCGGAATGGTTGCCGCGGTCGCCTTTGAGCGACTGGGCTATAGCGTCATCTGTGCAGATCCCACGCCCCCTGTTCAAACCCGCGACGAAAACGGTGCCGATTTACGCACGACGGCCTTTCTTCAGCCATCGCAGCAGTTTTTGGATGAACTTGGTCTTTGGAGTCGGGTCAAAGATCATGCCACTCCGCTTGATATCATGCGCATCGTGGATGCAGGAGGGGCAGAGGAACCAAATCAAATAAAAGTAAGCAGGGAGTTTGATGCCCGTGAACTGTCCGATCTGCCGTTTGGCTGGAACGTGCCCAATTGGCTGTCGCGGCGCGCGTTGTCGGAGGCGCTTCAAGCAAGCGGCAGGGCAGAGTTTCTGGCAGGTGTCGAAACGAAACAAGTCTTTACGCGCGACAGTGAAGCACGGGTTTTGCTGAGCAATGGAATGAACCTCTCTGCCGCCTTGGTGATCGGTGCGGACGGGCGAAATTCGCTGGTACGTCAAAGCGCTGGGATCTCAGTACGCACAACGCGATTTGGGCAAAAGGCAATGGCCTTTGCCGTTAACCATCCCATTCCACATAACAATGTCTCCACTGAAATACACCGCCACGGCGGGCCCTTTACCCTTGTTCCCTTGCCTGATTACGACGGGCAGCCATCGTCGGCTGTTGTCTGGATGGAAACGTCAGCACAGGCCGCGCGGCTTATGGCGCTTTCGCCTGAAGCCTTTGAGGCAGAAATGTCCGAGCGTTCCTGCCACATTCTGGGTCCACTGGCGCTTGCAACCAAACGTTCCATCTGGCCCATCATTGCCCAGCTCGCAGAAAGGATCAGCGCGAAACGTGTTGCCCTGATCGCCGAAGCGGCCCATGTTGTCCCCCCAATTGGCGCACAGGGGCTGAACATGAGCCTGTCAGATATCAAAGCCCTGCGCGATCTCGCGGCGCAGGCAGAGGATATCGGCGCACCAGAGGTGCTTGAAAGATACCATAAAGCCCGCTTCAATGATATTCGCCTGCGCGTAAATGGGATCAGCATGCTCAATCATACGTCGCTGGGAGACATGCCCCTTCTCAGTAACATGCGCGCCTTGGGCATCCAAACGCTGCACGGCGCGGCCCCAGTGCGAAAAGGGTTGATGAAACTCGGTCTGGGTCTTGGGCGGCGTTAAAGCACCTGATCGATTACCCGCCCTAAGCGCGCCAATGTTCCGTTGACATCGTACAATTTGTCCAGACCGAACAATCCAAGACGGAACGTCATGAAATTTTCCGGTTCATCGCAGGCAAGCGGCACGCCCGCTGCGATTTGCATGCCAAGCGCTGAAAATTTGGATCCGTTCTGAATACCGGCATCCTTGGTGTAAGACACAACAACGCCCGGCGCGCCATACCCGTCTGCAGCAACCGAAATCACGCCTTTGGCTTTTAGCATTGCACGCACCGCATTTCCCAATTCCCACTGTGCATCACAGAGCTTTTGAAACCCGAACTCTCTGGTTTCCAGCATCGTATCGCGAAACGCGCGCAGCGCATCCGTGGGCATTGTCGCATGGTAGGCATGTCCGCCGTTTTCATAAGCCTGCATGATCGAATGCCATTTTTTAAGGTCAATGGCAAAGCTGTCTGATTGCGTGTCCTGCATCCGCGCCACGGCCCGTTCTGACAGCATTACAAGCCCTGCGGAGGGTGACGCAGACCACCCCTTTTGTGGCGCAGAAATAAGGACATCAACACCACTTTCGCGCATATCTACCCAAGCACAGCCAGACGCAATGCAATCAAGCACCATAAGCGCGCCGACGTCATGAGCGGCTTTACTGAGCTCTTTGACATATTCGTCAGGTAAGATCACACCTGCGGATGTTTCCACATGGGGAGCAAAGACGATATCGGGCTTCATATCATGAATTTTTGCAACAACCTCAGCGATAGGGGCGGGACGAAACGGCGATTGGCTGTCATTCCCGATTTGGCGCGCCTTCATCACCTCAACATCGTCAGCATCGGTGGTCGCTTCGAAAATTTGCGACCAGCGGTAGGAAAACCATCCGTTGCGCACGACGAGAACTTTGGCCTTTTGCCCAAATTGACGCGCGACCGCCTCCATCCCATAGGTACCGCCACCAGGGACAAGGACAACCGCCTCCGCGCAATAAACTTCTTTCAGCATGGAAGAAATATCGTTCATCACCTGCTGAAAGGACTTTGACATATGGTTGAGAGAACGATCCGTAAAGACAACAGAAAATTCTTCCAAGCCGTCGGGATCAATGTGGTCTAAAAGCGCTGCCATGATAAATCTCCAAAAGTTACCTCACTATCTCACAAGCTTTGTGAAGAGAAAAGTGTCTATACTGTGGCGCGACACTTCTTAGCAGGGTCTATAGCGGTCCGGGTCGTCGTTCTTCGCTAAGCAAAACATTGGCCTCCACATCCCCAGCCCCCGGAAGCGTCATGATGCGACGGCGCAAGACCCGTTCAAAATCCGCAATATCGCGCGCCACCACACGCAGACGGTAATCATACATACCCAAGACGTGTTCGACAGTCTGGACTTCGGGAATGGCCGAGACCGCGCGTTCAAAATCCTCAAGCGGCACCCCCTTTTTCCCCGAAAGTTTCACGCCCAGAAACACGGTCACCCCAAAGCCAAGCTTTTCACGGTCTAGAATGATCCGCCGTCCCTTGATGACACCGCTCTCTTCCAACCGGCGCACACGTCGCCATATGGCAGGTTGGGACATGTTCAGCCGCCGTGCCAAAGCACCTGCAGAAAGCTCCGCATTTTCCGACAAAAGACGCAACAGCATCATATCGATATCGTCATGCGGTATCATACTGGTAAAACCTCATCCGACTTAATGCGCGAGATATGCAACAACGCCTCAACATCGGACATATGAGGCAATTTCAGGATCAAGTCGCGATAGACGCGTTGATAATCCGCCATATCTTTTGCAATCACCGAAAGCCGCACATCGACCCGCCCGACAAAGGTCTGCAGCTCTATGACCTGCGGGATCAGGCGCGCGGCCTCAAGAAACTCCTCAAATGCGCGGTTTTGGGTTTTATCAAGCGTAATGCGCAGTGACACTTCGATATCATAGCCCAGCTTTTGCCAATCTATCACCGCTTCCTTGCCTATTATTATGCCTTCCTCCCGCAATTTAGAAAGCCTGCGCGACACCACCGCAGGCGTGCTTGCTGACATCTCAGCAAGGTCAGCAACCGAGATATCGGGCACATTTTGAAGCCGGCGCAGAATGCGGCGATCTAGATCATCAAGAATGATATTTCTCCTTTATCGTAAAATTACGAATTAAATAAATCATATTTCTCTGATTTTGCGTAAAGTAGAAACCTGTATTCGTCAAGGATGACTATATTTACGCCATCAACCAGAAAGAGGGTTTACACATGCGTGTTTATTACGATCGCGATTGCGATATTAATCTTATCAAAGACAAAAAAGTCGCCATTCTTGGCTATGGTTCTCAAGGTCATGCCCATGCGCTCAACCTGCGCGATAGCGGCGCGAAAAATGTTGTTGTAGCGCTTCGCGAAGGATCTGCATCAGCCAAAAAAGCCGAAGGCGAAGGTTTGCAGGTAATGGGCATTGCCGAAGCTGCGGCTTGGTGTGATCTGATCATGTTCACAATGCCCGATGAGCTTCAGGCAGAAACCTATCAAAAATATGTGCATGACAACCTCAAAGAAGGCTCTGCCATCGCCTTTGCCCATGGTTTGAACGTCCATTTTGGACTGATCGAACCCAAACCGGGGGTGGATGTTATCATGATGGCACCAAAGGGTCCCGGTCATACGGTGCGCGGTGAATATGTTAAAGGTGGCGGCGTACCCTGCCTCGTGGCAGTAAACAATGATGCTTCTGGCAAAGCGCTTGAGATTGGGTTGAGCTACTGTTCTGCAATCGGTGGCGGACGTTCGGGTATCATCGAAACGAATTTCCGCGAGGAATGCGAAACCGACCTCTTTGGTGAACAGGCGGTTCTTTGTGGTGGACTTGTTGAATTGATCCGCATGGGCTTTGAAACTTTGGTGGAAGCCGGTTATGCGCCCGAGATGGCCTATTTTGAGTGCCTGCATGAGGTGAAACTCATTGTTGACCTGATTTATGAAGGTGGCATTGCGAATATGAATTATTCCATCTCAAACACCGCAGAATACGGTGAATACGTAAGCGGACCACGCGTGCTTCCTTATGACGAAACAAAGGCGCGGATGAAGGCGATTCTGACAGACATCCAAACCGGTAAATTTGTACGCGACTTTATGAGCGAAAATAAAGTGGGACAGCCCTTCTTTAAAGGAACACGTCGTTTGAACGATGCCCACCAGATCGAAGAAGTGGGTGAAAAGCTTCGTGCAATGATGCCCTGGATTTCTGCAGGCCGTATGGTCGACAAAGCCAAAAACTAGTCATCTGTGCGCCCCAACTCAGTCTTATGATTGGGGCGCAGTCCATTTTTTCTTTATTTTGGCTGATTTCAGATGCCCAGGGCACCTCAGATTGCGGGCAGACATTGGATTATGGTCACCCTGCTGGGCATGATCTGGGGCGGTTCATTTCTTTTTACTGAAATTGCCTTGCGTGGCGTGTCTCCGTACTGGCTTGTGGCTTATCGCATGGGAATTGCGGCAGGTCTTTCCCTTATAATTTGGGGCGGATCAGGGTGGACCCTCTTTACCACGCAAGAGCGCTCCTATCTGCCCCTTTTGATGATTACATTACTGAATGCAGCGATCCCATTCACTTTGATCAGCTGGGGACAACAGCATGTATCCTCCGGTTTTGCAGGGGTCTCCATGGCTGCGGTTGGCCTGTTTGTATTGCCCTTAGCGCATGTGCTCGTCCCCGGAGAAAAGATTAACGCAAAAACATTATGCGGTTTTTTAATCGGGTTTGGCGGTGTGCTTTTGTTGATTGGGGGACGCGCATTTCAATCCAGTGGATCAGAATTGGAATGGTACGGGCGTCTTGCCTGTCTATCCGCGGCGGCTTGCTATGCGGTAAATTCCATTTTCACACGCAAGCTCGCCCCCATAAATTCTCTTGGTCTGGTCGCAGTCCCGTTAATCGGCGGCGCTCTATTCACATCGAGCTTTGCTTTGATTTATAGTGGACCTCCCACAGCTTTGGACAAGCCAACGTTATGGGCCCTTATTCTCTTAGCTATCTTTCCGACCACTTTTGCCGCCTATTTGAGGGACGGGTTGATCCGCAGTGCGGGTCCGGTATTCATGAGCCTATCTAATTACATGGTACCGGTCTGGTCAGTGATTTTTGGGATCATCTTGCTGAATGAAAGCCTGAGCTTGCCGTTGATCCTTGCTCTTCTGCTCATTCTTTTTGGAACACTTTTAAGCCAGATCGACGCGCTCAAATCCTTGTTTTCAAACATCACAGGCAGAAACCGTAAAATCACCTGATCATAAGCCACCTTGACGAAGCTGCCGTCACTTTTCAGAGTTGTGAAGCTAAGATCAAAGTTGGGAGAATCATCATGGATCTGCAAGGTATAAGGGTCAATCGATTGCGTCAGTGCATGGCTCAAGAAAAGGTTGATCTCCTGACCTTGGGGCCGGGTGCGCATATGCAGTGGCTTTTGGGATTTCACCCCTTTCCTGATGAGCGCCCCTGTTTACTGTGCGTTTCACAAAATGGCATTGCCTTTCTCATGCCTGCCTTAAATGCCGAAGGGACCCGCGCAAGTACTGATTTACCCTTTTACGAATGGACCGATGCCGAAGGACCAAAAGCAGCCTTTCACAGGTTATTGGCAGACCTCGACATTCCCGAAATGAGCCGGATTGCGCTTGATGAAACGATGCGTGCGGATTTTGCAGCGCTTGTGCAAAACATGCGCCCCAAGGCGGAGCGGCAGTTTACAGCCTCAACCGTGGGTACGCTACGCATGCGCAAAGATGAGGAAGAGTACCGCCTTCTCAAAGAAAATGCGGCGATCGCTGATCGGGTGATGGAAACCGTCTGGGCCAAGACCTCCGCCGGACTGCGCGAAAGGGATGTGATGGATATTGTTCGTCAATCCTTCACAGAGCACGGGGCCGAACCTATGTTTCACATCATAGGCGCCGGTAAAAATGGCGCTTTCCCCCATCACCACACGTCAGACACAGTTCTCAAAGACGGCGACGCGGTGGTCGTTGATTTGGGCGGAGGCAAGGACGGCTATGTCAGCGATATTACCCGTATGATGTTTCTGGGCGATCCGACGCCAGAATATCTGAAAATTCACCAAATCGTTGACAACGCGGTCAGTGCGGCACTTAAAGCTGCGCGCCCCGGCGTGTTGGCAAAAGATGTGGACGCAGCAGCGCGTAAGGTGATAGCGGATGCCGGCTATGGCGACTATTTCGTGCATCGCTTGGGCCACGGGCTTGGCAGCGAAGTACACGAACAGCCCTATCTGAGCGCGTCCTCAAATACTGTTCTTGAAGCCGGCATGGTGTTTTCCATTGAGCCGGGAATTTACCTTCCCGGTGAATTTGGTGTGCGCCTAGAGGAGATTGTGATCCTGAGGCCAGATGGCCCTGAAATTCTGTCTCAATTGCCGCGCGATTTGGTTATTATCTCCTAACCGGACCCGGAGGCCATATCGCGAATGCCGGCTTGTTATCCGCAGCGCGTCAGGCGGCACTTGCCTCTACCACAGCGTCAACAACACCATCCACGACCTCTGTTAACAGCGTATCGCTTTCGCACTCAGCCATCACACGGATAAGCGGTTCTGTCCCAGATTTGCGGATCAATAGCCGCCCTTGTCCTTGCAATTGCTGCTCCGCCGCTTCAATGGCTTTTTGGACAGAGGGCGCATCAAGTGGCGATTGACCTTCGCCATAGCGAACATTCTTCAAAAGCTGCGGAATCGGGGTAAAAACATTTAGCGTTTCGCTCGCCGGACGGCCCGTACGCATCATTTCGGAAAGGAACTGGAGTCCGGCAATCAAACCATCCCCCGTCGTCGCAAAATCGGTCATCACAATATGTCCGGATTGTTCACCGCCTAAATTGAACCCACCTTCCCGCATCTGCTCAACAACATACCGGTCACCAACTTGGGTGCGCAACAGAGCAATATCCTGTGAATTGAGAAACCGTTCAAGTCCAAGGTTTGACATGACAGTCGACACCAAAGCACCGCCCGCCAATTTCTGTTCTGAGGCCCAGCGCGACGCCAAAAGCCCCATCAATTGATCACCATCACCGATTTGACCTTTTTCGTCGATCAGGATCAGCCTGTCGGCATCCCCGTCAAGACAGAGGCCAACATCAGCCCCATGTTCCAAGACCGCCTTAGCGGCACATTCCGGGTGGGTCGAACCACAGCCTTCGTTTATATTTTTCCCGTTTGGATGCACTCCGATGGAAATCACCTCTGCACCCAGCTCCCAAAGCGCCTCCGGTGCCGCGCGGTAGGCAGCGCCATTTGCACAATCAACCACCACTTTGATCCCATCCAGCCGCATGCCTTGTGGAAAGGTTGATTTCACACGTTCCACATAACGAAACAAACCATCATCCACCCTTTGTGCACGACCGATTTCTTTAACTTCAGCCAAAGAGATATCTTGCACCAGAAGGTCTTCGATATCTTCTTCGACCTGATCAGATAATTTATACCCGTCCGGGCCGAAAAACTTTATCCCGTTGTCTTTGAATTTGTTGTGACTGGCTGAGACCATTATTCCCAAGTCTGCACGCATGGACGTCGTCAATAGCCCCACAGCAGGCGTGGGCACTGGCCCCAAAAGCAGGGCGTTCATCCCGGTTGAGGTCAAACCCGCCGTCAGCGCATATTCAAACATATACCCTGACTGGCGCGTGTCCTTGCCTATGACAACCCGCTTTGAGCGCGCCTTTTGCCGCCCGAAATAATTGCCAACTGCGGCGCCCAGACGCAACGCCATTTCAGCCGTCATAGGGTATTTGTTCGCCTCGCCCCGGACCCCATCAGTTCCAAATAATGTTCTACCCATAAAAATCTCCAAACTGGACGGTTTGCCAGACATCAAACGCTTGGCGCGTTTCTTTGACATCATGCACCCTGAAAATCTGTACGCCCTGCGAGGCTCCTACCATTGCTGCGGCAACAGAGCCGATCACACGGTTTCGTGCGTCTTCTTCGCCGGTAATTTTACCAATAAATCCTTTACGTGACATGCCAAGCAACACCGCCACTCCTAACCCGTGAAAGAGCGAGATTTTCTGTAGCAGAGCCAGATTATGGCGCATAGTCTTTCCAAATCCAATTCCCGGATCTGCAATAATTTGTGATCTGGGCACACCTGCATTCACCAGACGTTCTATCTGTAGGTGAAGAAAGTCATAAACATCCAAGACAATATTGTCGTAGGAGGGATTGTTTTGCATTGTCTCAGGCAATCCCTGCGAATGCATGACGCACACCGGAATCGATTTTTCAGCGCAAAGAGGTAAAAGCTTTGCGTCAAACTGAAAGCCCGATACATCATTGACCAGTTTTGCCCCCGCAGACAGCGCAACCTCCGCCACAGCGGCCTTGCGTGTGTCTATAGAAATGGCCGATGTGATACCCTGAAGTGCTTTGATCACCGGCTCAATGCGATATATTTCCTCTTCAACAGGAATTTCCAACGCGCCGGGCCGCGTGGATTCCCCACCGACATCAATGAAATCTGCACCCATTTGTGCAAGCGCGCTTCCCTGAGCGACGGCTGCGTCGGTGCTTTGATACTGTCCGCCATCCGAAAAACTGTCTGGTGTTACATTCAAAATACCCATGATTGACGGCACAGTCATTGCCACTCCTGCAATCGGCGGGCGCGGTGCACAGAGCCGCTCTTTCCAGATTTCAGGGATCATATGAGCCGGAATAATTTCGCTCGTTTGATCGCGGGATAATTTTTCCACATAATCAAACCATAACTGCCCACCAGCAACGCTCAGAGCTGAGTCTGGCCGACTGGCACTGCTATTAATAAGGGGTCTAAAATATGTCGACATATGCCGCTCTTGCCGCAATTTACACCAAGTTGCAATAACTAGAGCGCGTCTGGTCCCACCCCACGAAACAGGATTAGGGGATCGTCCTGCTCACTGTCAAAAGAGCCTATGGCCATAACATGCTTTGCATTTAAGCTGTGCCCCAACCAAAGGGCGAGCCCAAGCGTATCGCTCACAGGTCCCTTAGGCGGTTGAGTAGCATCAAGCACCATTTTTGAAGGCGCCCATACACAAAGTTCGTTATGTTTTATCGCCCAATCCAATTCCGTCTTACTGCCAACCACGACACATCGATCGTCTTTGGACGCCAGAACCCAAGCGTTTTGTTCGATAGATAAAAGTGCAATCCTTCGATCGACCATCGCATGTCCGGTTAATGATTTCCCGTCAACGGGCAAATCAACACAGATTATGCTAGGTGTGTCAGAGACAGAAAGTGTATCAAGCCAGCCTGACAAGGACGCGGAGGCAATAGCGTCATTTGACAGGCAAATAATCTGCGGCCTTGGTCCAACCTGAAGGTGCTCAGCAGGCTCTACAGAAAAGTCTTTCGCACTGCGCACGATTTCAACTCCCAAAGCACCGGGTCCTCGATCCAATTTTTCGATACGGACAAAAACGCGCAGTGCTTGGGGTTCCAACAAAATACGCTCTGCAATACGTTCAGCGAGCGTTTCCAACAGGTTAAGCCGCTCTTTTGCAAGCTCCACGGCAATCGCTTCGCTGACTTTGTCATAAGATAGAATTCTGTCCACGTCATCGGAGATTTCGCTGAGCGGACGCACTTCGACGACAACATTAAAACAAACTCTTTGGGTTTTTCCGCGTTCCTGCTGAAATGCTCCGATGTCGACTTCTACAATATGATCACGCAGCGAAATGCGGTCCGCAAGCTCAGGCGCGCCCGCTTTTGAACGCGCATCGGGATGTTCGAACGCTAATCGAATTTCGCTGGTCATAACATCAAATCCCCAAATGGCCTGAGATTAGGTTTACACAGTTCAAGGCGCTATACCCACGCCTGTCACGTCAATATGTCATCCAACTGCGGCAAATCTGAAGATTTAGGCGGCAAATACAATCATTTTTTGGCGACGTAAAAATGATGATACCCAATTGTTGCAGTGCGGCGCATTTTTTTTATCCATCGGGGAGAAACAGATTTTGCATGGTAAAACAACGCCCCTTTGGTCAATTCGCGGGGGGCGCCGTTTAGCATGATCTTTGCAATCTTCGCCGATTGGGAAAAGGCCAAAGGCTCCGCAATATACTCGGCTTTGCCGTCACACATGTAACTGAATTGGCATGCATTGCGCATTGAACTGCCTTGGGAGACAACCTCGCAAACGCTATCTGGATAGGATTTACTCGCCACCCGGTTTAATATCACCTCTGCTACGGCATATTGCCCCTTTACGGTTTCCCCGCGGGCTTCGAAATAAATTGCATTCGCAAGACATTCCCAATTCTTCCCGCCTCTGACGAAGGGCAACTGGTCAAGATGTTCTTTAGAATAAATTTTCGCATTGCGCGCATTGAAAAAGGCTGAAATTTTGTTCAGCTGTGGGCGGGACATATTCGCTTTAAATGTGCTATCAAACGATAATACCTTTTCAAAATTGCCAATCATCGGTTCCGATGCGAGCGATGTCGCAAAAAAGATGCTCGAAAGCAGGAAAAAGATTTTGGGCCAAAATTTCATTTTTTCAATCTGACTGAGGGTCCAATTATAGCAAGATAGACGAGCAAAACGTTGCGCGCTCTCTAATGTCTCTTATCTGAAATTGCAAGCTGTGCAGCGGCAAGACGTGCAACAGGCACACGGAAGGGTGAGCAGGACACGTAATTGAAATTATTTTGACGGCAAAAGGCGATAGATTCGGGGCTACCTCCATGTTCTCCGCAAATGGATATAATGATGTCAGGATCGGCCAATCTTGCGCGCTCTGCGCCCAGTCTTAGCAATTCGCCTACGCCTTCTGTATCCAAGGTATGGAACGGATCCTCCGGGAACACTTCTTGCTGCACATATGCCCCCATAAACCGCCCCGCATCGTCACGTGACAACCCGTATGTCATCTGGGTCAGATCGTTTGTTCCAAAACTAAGGAAGGCGGAGTTCAGCGCAATGTCACCTGCACGCAGCGCGGCACGGGGCGTTTCAACCATAACACCGAGACGGTAATCAAAATTCGACCCCGTTTTGGTGCGCACTTCGGAGGCAACAGCATCAATGCGGGACTTTACCAGTTCAACCTCTCTTTTAGCGCTTACCAGCGGGATCATAATTTCTGGGACAACGGGGTTTTTTTCAAGGCTTGCGGCGATCGTTGCCTCAAAAATAGCGCGTGCCTGCATTTCATAAATCTCTGGCACCGTAATCCCAAGGCGCACGCCTCGCATGCCCAACATGGGATTGTATTCACTCATCTCTTGGACACGGCGTGTCACATCTGAGAGCGGCAAATCAAGAGCTTCGGCGAGGTCTCGAAGACCGACACGATCAGAAGGTAGAAATTCGTGAAGCGGCGGATCAAAGAGGCGAATACAAACAGGTGTGCCCTCCATAATTCTAAAAAGGGCAATAAAGTCATTGCGCTGCATGGGCAGCAGCCTGTCCAAAACAGCTTCACGTTCTTCGCGTGACTTGGCAAAAATCATTTCCTGCATTACAGTCATGCGGTCTGCGTCAAAAAACATATGTTCAGTGCGGCAAAGACCTATCCCGTGGGCTCCAAAATTACGCGCGGTTTGCGCATCAGCAGTGGTATCAGCGTTAGCACGCACCTGAATGTCACAGGCCTCTCCTGCCCAAGTCATAAGCGTCTGGAATGTATCGTCGAGTAACGCTTCTACCATATCCGCACGTCCAGCAAGAATTTCACCCCGAGTGCCATCAACGGTTATAAAATCACCCTCTTTAAAGACCCGCCCATCGATTGAGACAAGCTGTTTGCGTCTCGTGTGGAATCGCATGCTACTTGCCCCAACAATACAGGGAAGACCCATCCCTCGTCCGATCACCGCCGCATGGCTGGTCATGCCGCCCCTTTCGGTCAAAACCGCATTCGCTGCATGCATGCCACGCACATCTTCTGGGCTGGTTTCCCGCCTCACTAGTATGCAGGGTTCCTCGCGCGATTTACAGGCAAGCGCAGCCTCAGCAGAAAATACGATCTGTCCCGCAGCCGCGCCCGGGCTGGCTGCAATGCCGCGCCCTATGATGTCGCGTGCCACATTTGGGGACACCTGACGATGCAAAAGCCCTCCAAGTGTCATTGGATCGATCCGCATCAGGGCTTCTTCTTTTGAAATGATGTCATTTTGCGCCAAGGAAACGGCGATGCGCACCGCTGCGCGCGGTTCGCGTGCCACCTTGACCCCATCCAAAATATGTAATGTCCCGTCTTCTATCGTGAATTCAATTTGCATCTCCTCGCGAAGGCGCCGCCGCATCAATTCCGCCTGATCTCTCAGAGTTTGGAAAATCTCCGGACAATCTTCTTCCAAAGACCCTCCTCTGTCGTCGCGTGTGAGGTAGAGCGTTCCCTGACCGTTGGCCAAAGCGTCCCGCCATTGACTTTGACGGCGATAGCGCCCCGTGATTTGAGGTAGGCCAGTTTCGCTGTTCACAAGTTGCAATACTCCGGCCCCGCATTCTCCGCGACCAACGCCAAAGGCCATTTTTTGCACAATGAGTCCGAGCCCTGCATCCACCGGAGCACCTTTGGCCTGCCGCAAAAGTCGCGCCGTCGTGCCTTCCCAAGCCCGTGCCATTGAGCGGAGCACTTCGGCAAGCTGTACTGATTTTTCCTGGGGAAATGGTTCTTCGGTTTCTTCCTCATATGCGGCAAGTGCCTCTGCCAAGGCTTGTGGCCCCTGTCCGTCGATATGATCAAAAATATCTGGGTCAAGACGGGCTACGTGCACCGAATACCCCTGCACAAACCGAAAATAAATCTTTGCCGCGGGACCTTCACCCAAGGTTTCTGATAACCTATGAAACGCCTCATCATTCATACCAATATTCAACACCGCACCCGGACCGCCCCAATCTGGGCTTTCTGAGGACGGTCTGACACAAAGCAGATCCTCATCTGCGAAAGTATTCAGTATCTCAGCCATGTCCGGAGCTTCACCAGCGGCAATTTTATGCACCATCTCAAAGGACAGTGCGACCGTACGCGGTACGGGAAGGTCCAAGCGAACAAGACGTTGCAAACATTTGGCCCGCCCTCCATGCGTGGGTGTTGTGATTGGCGCAGTTTGCGTGATCAGGGCAATATCAGAATCCATTTGCTGCATTGCGGCACCTTCTTTCTTCGCTGCAGCATAGACAGAAAGTTTTAACGATCAAGGAAAAGCTTAAGCTCCCTCGATGCGTGACAAATCCGCAACCGATAAACAGATTGTTCTGATCTCGCTTAACAGGTTCAAACGATTACGCCGAACAATGGCATTATCTGTATTGACCTGAACAGCTTCAAAAAAACCATCGACTGGCGCACGCAGTTTTGACAGGTGCACCATAGCCAATTGAAAATTATCCTGCCCAAGCGCAGTTCGGATTTGCGGGGTTTCCGATTTGAGCGCGGCAAAAAGTTGTGTTTCTTCATCTGTTTGAGCCAGCTTTTCATCTGCGCCAAAGGAATATTCCACACCGTCCTGATCTTCGGCTTGGGTCAGGATGTTATTGGCGCGCTTAAATCCTTGCAGAAGATTTTCACCGTCCTCGCTGCCCAAGAACACTCCCAAAGCCCACGCACGTTTAGTTACCAGTGTCAGGTCGTCTCGCCCCTCTTTGGCAATCGCGGCATCAATAACGTCATGTCGAATGTTCTGGTCCCGTAAATACACTTTCAGGCGGTCATGGAAAAAGGACAACAGATTGTCTTTATCTGCACCAGGATAGGCTTTTTCAAATGCATCCAACAAAGGCATACGCAGATCATTTTCCAAAACCAAGCGAATCACGCCCAAGGCCGCGCGGCGCAAGGCAAAGGGATCTTTGCTTCCTGTGGGCTTTTCGTCGATCGCCCAAAAAGATGTGAGTTTGTCCAATTTATCCGCCAGCGCCACGGTCACTGAAACAGGCGCAGTTGGCACGCTGTCAGAGGGACCAAGGGGGGCGTAATGATCTTCACAAGCGGCGGCAATTTCTGGGGAAAGTCCAGCAGCTTCACTGTAATAACGCCCCATAAGCCCCTGCAAATCAGGAAATTCATAGACCATCTCAGAGGCAAGATCCGCTTTGACAGTCTGCGCGGCCTGTTCAGCGAGATCAGGTATCGCCCCTGAGATCGCCGCCAATTCTTTGCTTAATGCCGCAATGCGATCAATCCGGTCCCCTTCACTGCCCAGCTTATTGTGAAAAGTCACATCGGCCAGTTTTTTGCGCCAAGACGCCATTCCCTCTGCACGCACAGTGCGCAGATCATTTTCCCAGAAAAATTTTGCATCAGACAGTCGTGCGAAAAGAACCTTTTGATTGCCCGCCAAAATGGTGGCGCCATTATCTTTGGTCTCCCGATTGGCGACGGTGATGAATTTTTCGATACGCCCCGTTTTCGGGTTGCGCACAGAAAAAAACTTCTGATGCTCCTTCATGGATGTTTTCAGCACCTCTGGCGGCAAATCCCAAAAGCTTTCGTGAATATTCCCCAAAAGCACAACAGGCCATTCGACAAGGCCTGCAACCTCAGCCAAAAGTCCGTCATCCTGAATTAATTCGCCACCGTTTGCAAAGGCCTGATTTTCTGCATCTTGACGAATAACGTCTGCGCGCTCAGCAGGATCGAGAACGACAAATGCCTTTTTCAGCTTTGCAGCATAATCTTCAAATCCTGACACAGAAATCTCTGCAGGGGCTAGAAAACGGTGACCAAAGGTAATGTCCCCAGACGAAATTCCATCAAGGTTTAAAGGAACAATTTCGCTTTCTACGTCATTGGACAGGATGCATAAAATGCTATGAAGCGGACGCACCCATTTTAACGATCCAATGCCCCAACGCATGGACTTAGGCCAAGGAAAGTTTCGGATCGTGCGTTCAAGAACCTCTGCCACAATCTCTGCTGCGGCGCGTCCCGACGTTTCGATTATTGCCACATAGACCTGACCTTTTTTATCGTCACGCACGATAAGATCGGATTTGCTTAGGCCAGTGCTGCGCAAAAATCCTTCGATCGCCTGTTCTGGCGCATCCACACGGGGACCTTTGCGTTCTTCTCTGATGCAGGGGCTTTGGTCCGGAAGGCCGTTGATGCTGAGCGCAAGCCGACGCGGAGTCGCAAAGGCCATCGCATCAGAATAGGTCAGCCCCGCATCGACCAACCCATCGGTCATAAGTTTCTTGAAATCCGCGCTTGCGCGCGCCTGCATCCGCGCAGGAATTTCTTCGGAAAAAAGCTCAATTAACAGATCTGGCATTTCTATTCGCTTTCTGGCGGTGGCGGGCAATCGGAGGGCAGTTTTTTCCCGTCAAATGCCTTTTGTCCACAATGATTAATCCGGTTCCACGCAAAGCCACGTCCATCAGGCAGGATCGTTGTCACGCGGTCAATGCCGTAGATCACGTCTTTGACAGACAAAAATGCAACAGCTTTTCCCATTTCAATAGAGGCCCCAATGTCTTCGGCATCAAAGCAATCAAACCATCCCGGCGCGTGCAAAGGGACAGCGTCCACAATGACCACAAAGGTATCTCTGAGCTTTTCCACTGGAACTGACGTGCTAAAACAGGCGCGGTAGCGGATTGGCGAACTTTGCGAATCAATGGCTTTGAATTGTTGATAGGCGATCGGCGTGCTCTCGCCCGTGTTCTTATGAATCAAAACAACATCGCTCGTGCCATTCGGTACCACATCTTCATAATAGGCATAGACCTGCAGATAATACATCGCCGCGCCGCCAATCAGACCGCATATAACGATAAATCCTGCTAAAAACTTCCCCGTCACGATACCGCCCCGCCTGCAGGTGTTTGAACAAAGGCATCTGCGCATTGTTTTGCCAGCGCACGTACACGTCCGATATAGGCCTGTCGTTCTGTGACCGAAATCACGCCGCGTGCATCAAGCAGGTTGAAAAGATGGCTTGCCTTGATGCATTGATCATAAGCGGGATGCGCCATAACGATGGCTTTACCAGTTTTTGGATCTTGGGCGGGCTGATTAAGGATTGCTTTGCATTCGGCCTCTGCATCTTCAAAATGCTTCAATAGCATTTCTGTATTGGCGACATCAAAATTCCATCGCGCATATTCCTGTTCCGTTTGCAGAAAAACATCCCCATAGGTCAGCGGAATTTCTGTCTGTGGATCATTAAAGGGCATATCCATTACGTGATCTACGCCGAGCACATACATTGCAAGGCGTTCCAATCCGTATGTCAATTCCCCCGAGACGGGATGGCAGTCATGTCCCCCGACCTGTTGAAAATAAGTGAACTGTGAGACTTCCATCCCATCACACCATACTTCCCAGCCAAGCCCCCATGCGCCAAGGGTCGGGCTTTCCCAATCATCCTCAACAAAGCGGATATCATGAAGCGCCATATCCATCCCAATCGCCTCTAGCGATCCAAGATAAAGCTCTTGTAGATCAGGCGGGCTTGGTTTGATGATCACCTGATATTGGTAATAATGCTGCAACCGGTTCGGATTTTCCCCATAGCGCCCGTCTGTTGGTCTGCGCGAGGGTTGCACATAGGCCGCTGCCCAAGGTTTCGACCCCAGAGATCTCAGCGTCGTGGCCGGATGAAACGTTCCCGCACCGACTTCCATGTCATAGGGTTGCATGATTGCACAACCTTTCGACGCCCAATAGCTTTGCAGGCGAAGGAGAATATCTTGAAAAGATTTTGGCGCATCAACTGTCATGGTTAAGCTAACCTTGGTTTATTTTTTCCCCTCCTTAGGCAAAGCCGGCGGAAGGGTCAATGAAGGCAACACTTGGAATGAGACATTCGCGCACTATCCTCTGATAAAAATAACATATCTCTGGTCAAAATCAGCAACCAGTATTATGAGGTTCGCAGATATTTGTAAGCTTGATTATCCTTGGGGGAAATCGAGTTGAGGAAAAGGGTCAAAGTTTTAGATGTTACGACGATTTTTTGTTTTCTGGGCAGTGCTGTTCGCTGTTCCATCGGTGCTTATTGGTCAAACAGTTGATTTTTGGGTTCAAGTGGAAGCACATCCAGACGAAGGCACCGCCCTACAGGAAGCGCGTTTATACAGCAGATCAATTTCTGAGGTAAATGCCTATGCTATCGGCGCTGGCTGGTACGCGATTTCGATTGGTCCATTTGGTGAAGATGAAGCACAATCTCGCCTTTTTGAACTGCGTTCTACAGGGGCGATTCCAATAGACAGTTTCTTGTCCCGCGGCTCAAATTACCAAGATAAAATTTGGCCTTTGGACGTTGCTTCTGAACCCCAGCCTGTTTCTGAAACAATAACGTCTTCCGCTTTGGACACTGACATCCGAACACTATCAGCAGAGCCTGACGAAACCTTGGGCGAAGCGCGCCAGTCTGAACAGGCGCTCAGTCGGGATGAGAAAAAGCAGCTGCAGATTGCTTTGAAATCCGCGGGGTATTATTCATCTGCGATTGATGGAGATTTTGGAGCGGGCACAAGAGCGGCCTTCACCGCGTGGCAAAACGACGAAGGCGTGCCTTTGACCGGCGTTTTAACCACAGGACAGCGGGCCCATTTACTGTGGCAATATAATCGGGTTTTGCAATCTCTCGGCATGGAAAAAGTATCCGACACGACTTCCGGCGTCGCTATGAATTTGCCTTTGAGTATTCTTGCGTTTTCAAAATACGAACCACCTCTGGCGCATTACGCTTCGATCGATGGTGGCGTGCATGCGGCCTATGTCATTTCACAGCAGGGTGATCGAAAAAGCTTACGCGCTTTGTATAAAGCGCTTCAGACATTGTCCATCTTACCCAAAACGGGTGATAGATCACTCACGTCTGATCGTTTCGAAATCACTGGTGAGAATAGTGATTTTATCACATACGCCGAGGCCACTCTGCGCGACAATGCCGTCAAAGGGTTTATCCTTGTGTGGCCCGTTGGTGACGATGAACGCCGCAGTCGTCTTTTGGCTGACATGCAGGCAAGTTTTACCCGTCTTGATGGCGTTTTAAACCCAGATTTAGGATCAAATGCCTCTCAGAAAGTTGATCTCCTTTTTGGATTGGACATCAAAAAACCCGCCTTTGTACGCTCTGGAATTTTTGTCTCGAATACGGGACATATTGTGACAGATGCCAGCGGCCTCAAAAACTGTTCCCGCATTACTGTGGAGCATCGCTATGAGGCAAGTCTCATGAAAACGGACCCTTCAGAGCGACTTGCAATTTTGAAGGTGTCAGACAAAATAGCACCAAAAGATTTTGCCGATTTATCCGTGAGCAAAGATGGCATTGGAGATTCTGTTTTAGGCGCAGGGTTTTCATTTGGCGGTCGCCTTATGGTGCCGAGCATTATTCCAGGAACCATTGAAGAACTTCAATCTCTCACGGGGGACGGCGATTATGTACGTCTTGCAATGTCAAGCCGCGAAAGTGACACCGGCGGTCCAGTGTTAAATCGTGCAGGATCCTTAAGCGGTGTTTTGGTGAGTGCAACTGAGGACGGACGCAGTCTTCCGGAGAATGTGTCATATGCGATCAAGGCAGATAAAGTGATCAAGCTGATGAACGACGCAGGTCGCTATGTAAATTATCAAACAGCCAGAACATCGCTGAGTGATGTCGCACTTGCCAAAAAGGCACGCGATATGACGGCCCTCGTCAGTTGCTGGAACAATTAGCCAATTAAGTCTTTGGCAGAGAGGTGGATCAGAGTTGGCTTGCCGGCTCTGAACGCCTGAGAAAGGTCAATTTTCAAATCCCCTAGGGTTTTTGGACTTGCGGAACGGGCGCCGTAGGCCTCTGCGAGCGCACAAAAATCCGGATTCAGGGCCTGAACAGCATTGGGGGCGATTTGTGCACCAACCATACTGTCCTCTATGGCCTTCAGTTTTTGGTTATCCCAAATCAGGATCGGCAGGCTGATACCCAATTCCACCGCCACGCCCAGTTCCGGTAAAGTGTATTGGAACCCATAATCTCCGGCAATTGCCACGACCGGCAGATCTGGGCGTGCAACGGCGCCACCGATAGCTGCAGGCAAAGCATACCCCAAAGTGCCAAAGCCGTAAGGATGATGCCACCTTGATGGCATTGGCATATCCCAGACCTCAGTCGCCAAATAGGCAAATTGTGTCATATCGGAATAAACCAAAGCGTCCTGAGGCATTGCATCCCGAACGGCTTCAATTGCGGGAATAATCCCTGAATAGACATGATCCGCTTCAGCCCGCCAAACCGACAGGTCGCGTGCAAAGTCTTTGGCAGCCCATTCAGAGACCCGCGGCACGTCTTTTAATGCGGCTGCCAGCGAGGGCACAAAATCTTCAACCCGCATTGCAACGCGCAGATCTGCATTATGTGGATCACTTAAAACTTCTGGATCAATATCGACCCGAACCATGGGCGCGCGATGGCCCAAGTGTTCCCGCCACAAATCAACCTCAGACAATTCGGAGCCCAGAACAATGACAAGATCAGCCCCGGCAATAGCGGGCGCCGTATCCGGTCGCGGTAGAAATGATCCCCAAAAATAGGGATAGGTTGCTGGCACCAAACCCCGTCCGGCAAAAGTTGTCACAACCGCCGCTTTGCATGTTTCGATAACCGGCAGCACATCCGCTTTGCACGCCCCGCCACCCAAGACAAAGAGCGGCCGTTTTGCATGACCCAACATGTCCGCAACTTTTGAAATCGCGCTATCGTCTTTGTAAGAGGGCACTGCGGCAGAACGGCAGGGGGGAAATTGCGGCGCCTCGGCCTCCAGTACAGAAATCGGAACTTGGATGTGTTTTGGTCGGGGGCGTTTTGATGCGAATTCTTCAAAGGAACGCTCCAAAAGCCCATAAGCTGCAGAATAACTATGAGCTGTTTCTGACCATTCGCAAACGGCACGCGCGGCGCCCTCTTGATCAAGCATTTGATGCAATTGCCCGCGTCGATATGCCGTTTCATCCAGACAGGACGAAATGACTAGCATCGGAACACTGTCAGAATAGGCCTGCCCCATGGGCGTCATTATATTGCAAAGCCCGGGACCGGTAATAACATAGGCCACACCGGGTTTTCCGCTCGCGCGGGCATATCCATCCGCCATAAAACCCACACCTTGTTCATGGCGGCCAAGGATATGGGTAATCCCAGCCTCTTCAATACCACGATAAAGTTCCTGATTATGGACCCCGGGAATGCCAAAAATGACATCAACACCGCGGCTTTTTAGGTAATGTGAAATCTGCGCACCCAAAGGACGATGAGCCATCTTATGCTCTCCAAAACTGACGTGTTAGAATTGCGAAAACTGCCAAAAGTTCAAGCCTGCCAATCAGCATCGCGGCCGAAAGAATCCATTTTGCGTAATCATTCAAACCCGCATAATTTCCCGATGGACCGATATGCTCGCCCAATCCGGGTCCAATGTTGGCAAGTGCTGCGGCGGAGGCTGATAAAGAGGTGATAAGATCAAGTCCTGTCATCCCAAGCAAAATGGCAACAACCCCTAAAGTGACCATGAAAAAGATGAAAAAGGACATTACAGAGCTGAGCACATCTTCCTCTATCGCCCGACCGTCATACCGAGGGATAAAAATCCCATTTGGTGACCGGATTTTCCGCAACTGTGTTGTGACAGAGGCAAAAACAATCTGATAACGGAATATTTTTACAGAACAGGCGGTCGAGCCAGCGCAACCACCGATCAAGCCGATGATGAAAAACAGGGTCACTAAAAATCCACCCCAAAGGCCATAATCCGCGCTCGCATAGCCGGTGCCTGAAATAATGGACGTGATGTTAAACAGCGCCTTACGAATGGCTTCTTCTTCAGCAAAGCCGAAATTTCTGTAAACAACGCCTGCCGTGAGCACTGATAGGATGAGTATGATGAACAGAAAGCTTTTGACCTGCACATCCTTAAAAATGGCCAAAAAGCTGCCGTTTATCAGCTGCACATAACGCACAAAGGGGAGTGCTGCCAAAATCATAAAGACAACGCAAACATATTCCGCCCCAGCGCCAAAGGCTCCGAACGACGCGTCATAGTTGGAAAATCCCCCCGTTGCTACGGTCGTCATTGCATGCACTGTGGCATCAAAGGCTGACAATCCAACCGCGTAATACGCACCAATACAGAGCATCGTAATCGAAATATAGATTACCGATATTTGCATTGAGATTGTTGTTGCCTTTGGCAGTATTTTTCCAAGGGTGTCAAAGGCTTCAGCTTTAAAAATCTGCATACCCCCTACCCTGAGCTCCGGTAGAAAAACCATGGCGACAACGATGATCCCGATGCCTCCTAGCCACTGCAGTATTCCGCGCCACA
>Ga0129342_1000243_pt1 | contig 21916 bp, 22 predicted proteins | sample CPBDNA_5_FD_94426 | JGI IMG/M metagenome (GOLD analysis project Ga0129342, IMG submission 94426) | Freshwater to marine salinity gradient microbial communities from Chesapeake Bay, USA - CPBay_Sum_15_0.2_DNA | ecosystem: Environmental > Aquatic > Marine > Coastal | place: USA: Chesapeake Bay...
CGCGAGGGATTCGCACAACTCGCGGGCGGAGACGTCATTGGCAAGATCGTCATCACGCCCTAGTCCCTCGCCGGGCGCTCAGCCGTAGTGGGAGCGGGCCGCATCCTCGACCGTGATCCGCTTGCGAAACACCCAGAAGGACCAGGCCTGATAGGCGATGACGAGGGGTAGGCCAATCGCCGCGACCACGGTGAGGACCGTGAGCGAGTACGGACTTGCGGCGGCCCCCTCGACCGTAAGGCTCACCGAGGGATCGAGTGTGCTCGGCAGCACCTCGGGGTACAACGCGATGAACATGGATGCGACGAACGCAGCAATCGCCGCACCATGCGCCCAGAAGGCGATGAGCGGGCGCCGACGGATATTGGCGATAAGCGCGATGAACATCGCGACGACGGCGAGAATCCCCACCGCCAGAGCGACCGCGTCGCCCCGGGAGTAGGACCAGTAGGTCCAGGCCGCGAAGGCGGTCATCAGCGCCCCCGCGACGACATCGAAGCGTGCCGCCCACGCCTCGTTCTTGACCTGCACGGGGCCCGCGGTCTTCAGGGCGAGGAAGGTCGCCCCGTGAGCGAGGGAGAAGCTCAGCAGGGTCAGACCGCCGAGCACGGAGTAGACGTTGATGAAGGAGAGCAGGCTGCGCCCGACGAACTGGCCGCTCGCGTCGATGGGGATGCCGTGGACGATGCCCGCCCAGAACACGCCGAAGAGGAACGCTAGGAGGAGCGAGGCAATGGCGACGGCGGTGTCCCAACGGGACCGCCACGCGGGACCGGGTCGCTTTGATCGGTATTCAATGGCGACCGCTCGGACGACAATGGCGACGATGACGATGAGCAGGGGCAGGTACGCCGCTGGGAAGAGCGCGGCGTACCACGCGGGGAAGGCCGCGAAGATGGCAATGCCGCCGGTGATGAGCCAGACCTCGTCCGCGTCCCACACCGGGCCGATAGCTGTCAGCATCTGACCGCGCTCAGCCTCATCCGCGCCGAGGAAGCGCGAGAGCATGCCCACTCCGAAGTCGAACCCCTCGAGGAAGAAGAAGCCCGTCCACAAGACGGCGACGATGATGAACCACAGTTCGGGCAGCCCCATCACGCCACCTGCGCCGGTCTCGGTGGCGCCGGCTGCCCTGCCATCGGCTCATCGTCGTCGGGGGGCCCCTTGATGACGTAGCGCCGCAGCAGCAGGAACTCGACGATCGCGAAGGCGCCGTAGAGCAGGAAGAAGACCGGCAGGCTGATGAAGAGAAATGTGGGCGATATCTGCGACACCGCATCCTTGGTGAGCAACATGTCGTAGACCACCCACGGTTGCCGTGCATTCTCGGTGAAGATCCAGCCGAACATGTTGCCCAGCCACGGAGTGAAGACGATCCAGATCGAGATGGCCCAGAAGAGACGTCCCTCGGGGAGGCGCCCCTTGCGCGTGCGCCACCACGCGACGACCATCCACGCCGCCCCGACGAGACCGAAGGCAATCATGAGGCGGAAGGAGTAGAAGGCGATCCAGACATTGGGCGTGTAGTCGCCGGGTCCAAATCGCTCTTCGTATTGAGCCTGGAGTTCATTGGCTCCCACGACGACGCCATCCACCGAGTCGGTGGCCAGAATCGACAGCAGGCACGGGATCGACAATTCCCACGTGTTTTCACGAGCCTGTTGATCGATGATCGCGACGACGCCGAGCGAGGCGCAGGGCCCTTCGGTCTCCCAGAGCGCCTCACCCGCAGCGATCTTCATGGGCTGCACATCGGTGACCACGACCCCCAGGGCGTCGCCGACGAACATCTGACCGCCGGCCGCGATGATGCCCATCGCGATGGCGGTGCGCCAGGCCCAGCGCATCTCCGGGATGTGCTGGCGTCGCTTGAGGTGATACGCGGCAACGGCGAAGACGAAGACCGAGGCTGCGACCAGGCCGCCGAGCACCGTGTGGGCGTAGGCCCAGAGAGCGAAGGGCTGGAAGAGCACGGCGCCGATGTCATTGAGGACGGGATAGCCGGTGAGCGGGTCCATCTCGTAGCCGACCGGATGCTGCATCCAGGAGTTAGCCACGATGATGAAGTACGCCGACGCCCAGGTGCCGACGGTGAAGATCCATATGCACGCCACGTGCACACCGCGGGGCAGACGATCCCTGCCGAAGAGCCACAGTCCGAGGAAGGTCGACTCCAGGAAGAAGGCAAGCAGGCCCTCCATCGCGAGGGGCGCCCCGAACACATCGCCGACGAACCTGCTGAAGACCGACCAGTTCATGCCGAACTGGAATTCCTGGACGATCCCGGTCACGATCCCCATAGCGAAGTTGATGACGAGGAGCGAGCCGAAGAATCGGGCGAGGCGGCGGTAGACGTCCTTGCCCGTGCGCCAGTGCAGGGTCTCGAGCAGCGCTACGTACGGCGCTAGGCCGAGAGTGAGCGGGACGAACAGGTAGTGGTAGAGCGTCGTCGTCGCGAACTGCAGCCTCGAGAGGTCTACGAGGAGGTCATCGCCCACCGGCACATCCCATCAGATTCACGGAAGCGGCGTGGCACGATGGCGCAATGCGCCTGCTCCCCGGCCCCGCAGAGGGTGCGATCGCGGTGACCGTGACGTCCCTGGAGATGACATCCCCGAGCGATCTGGTGCCCGTGTCCACGACCCCCGAGTCGACGACGTGGCGACGCATCGACGCGGATAAGGCATCGGTGTCCAGCGACTTCTATCGCCGCGTCGGAGGCCCCTGGCACTGGGTGGACCGACGTGACTGGTCACCGTCCCAATGGCAGCAGTGGACAGACAGGCCAGATCATCACCTGATGGTCTGCACTCACGCGGGAGCCGATGCCGGCTACGCCGAACTCGACCAGCAGCAGGACGGACGAGTCGAGATCGCCTACTTCGGCCTGCTACCCGAGGCCATCGGACACGGCATCGGCAGGTGGTGGCTCGCCGAGGTGATTAGCGAGGCGTGGAGCCTGCCCGGGACGAGCCGCGTCTGGGTGCACACATGCACCCTCGACGGCCCGGCCGCCATGGCGACCTACACCGGCCGCGGCCTGCGACCGATCGCACGCGAGGTCGAGTGGCGCATGCCTGATACGCACACCGCCGCACCTAGGGTGGCACCGTGAGCGCTCCTCCCCCACCGTCGTACCCGCCCTATCCTGGCTATCCGCCATACGCACCGAAGCCGAAGACCAACGGGCTGGCGCTCTCCTCGATGATCCTGGGCATTCTCGGCGTGACGATCGGGCTGTGCCTGATCTTCTTCCCCGTCATGCCCATCCTCGCGGTCGTCTTCGGGCACGTGGGACTCGGCCAGATCCGCAGGACCGGCGCACCCGGTCGCGGCTATGCCATCGCCGGCCTGGTCACGGGCTACATCGGCATCGCGCTCGCGGTCCTCTGGCTCATAGGCACGGCCATCGGCACGTTCTCATCTCCCACACCGACGTTCTGAGACTGGATGTCACGCCGCGGTCTCGCGCTCTTCATCGCGCTGTCCATCATCTGGGGCACGCCCTACCTCTTCATCCGCATCGCCGTCGAGTACGTCGAGCCATCCGTCATGGTCGCTCTGCGCGTCGCGCTCGCCGCAATCCTGCTCCTGCCGGTCGCGCTTGCGCGCGGGCAATTCCGCGGCATTCGCCCCTACCTACCCTGGGTCGCAGTCTTCGCTCTCGTCGAGATCACCGGCCCCTTCCTGATGCTCGGCTACGCCGAGACGGCACTGGCGAGTTCCACCACCGCACTCCTCATCGCGGCCGTGCCCATCGTCGCCGCGGTCCTCGCACGATCCCTCGGGTTGGATCGGCGACTGGGCGGCCTCCGCGTGCTCGGGCTCGCCATCGGCATCAGCGGCGTCGCGGTCCTCGTCGGGCTCGACATCCCCGGCGACCAGTGGTGGGCGGTAGGAGCTGCGGCAGTGACGGTCGTCGGCTACGCACTCGGCCCGATCGTCATCTCCACAAAACTCGCCGACGCTCCGCCGCTCGCGGTCATCACCCTCGCCCTCGCCGCCAACGCCATCGTCTACGCGCCGATCGCGTGGGTGCAGCGGCCCACGACACCGGTCCCGGCCAGCGCGTGGTGGTCCATCGCGGTCCTGGGCGTGCTCGCGACGGCGATCGCCTTCCTCATCTTCTTCGCTCTCGTCGCCGAAGTCGGGCCGTCGAGGATGACGGTCATCACCTTCCTCAATCCGGCGGTCGCCGTGCTCCTCGGCGTGCTCATCCTCAGCGAGCCGATCACCTGGGGGCTGGTCCTGGGCTTCCCGCTGGTGCTGCTCGGCTCATATCTGGCGACCAGACCCGACCGCAATCCTGCAGCGCGCGTAGAGGACGCCCCACACGCGTGACCTGCCCGCGGGCCCCGAACTACCTGCCTCAGGAACTAGTGGAGTCAGGGGTCGCAGCGAGACGTGCGTCCACGCTGCGCGCGACGTAGTGATCGGCAAAGAAGGATGCGAAGGGAATGGTGCCGGCGAGCAGCACTGCAACGGTGCGGATCACGCTGAAGCGCATGCGGAACGACACATCGAGCCCGGCCGCGACGTAGAGGACGTAGAGCCAGCCGTGCGCCTGCCAGCCCAGGGCGTAGATCGTGCCGAGGATTCCTGAGTCAGTGAGCCCGAAGACATATTTCAGCGGCAGGAAGACCACGGACATCACGGCCAAGAGAACACCGGTGACCCACGCCATGATCCGGAAGCGCACGAGTGCGCCATGCAAGCCCTTCATGCTTCCAGGTTATCCGGACGGCGGATGACCCACAGCCACCACATCACCCAGACGAAGCCGGCGAAGACGAACCACTGCAGGGTGTACGCCGCATTCTGCAGCGGGAAGGGGACGTCGGCGGTCTGCACGGTGAGTGGCACCGGCAAGGGCGCGGGGATGGAGGGCGGCTCCTGCGCGGACGCGACGAGGACGAGCGAGAGCACGGGCGTGCCCCAGATGCGCTCGATCTCCTCACGGGAGATCGCGATGAGCTGGCCATCCGGTCTGAGCACCTGCTCGGCGTAGAAGTTCTCGAAGGGCTGCAGCGCGCCCTGCAGATCCACGGGACCATCGGGTAGGGCGAGTGCCGCGCTTGTCGGTGACTCGACCCAACCGCGCAGCACGGCGACTGTCGTGCCGTCCACGTCAAAGGGTGCGACCACCCACTCCCCCGCCCGGCCGTCGAGCTCCCGCTGAGCGACGAGCAATTGACCTTCGCTGGCAAACACCCCACCGGCAGTCACGGGACGGCCCACGGACGCTGCGGGGAAGCCGTCGATCGTCGCTGCCTCGAGCACGGGGATGGGGTCAGCGAGTGCAGCGCGCTCAGCGTCAAGAATGTCCCTGGTGCGCGACCCCTGCCACAGTCCCGCAAGGACGCAGAGGACCGACAGGACGACGGCGAGGACAGTGAGGGCGGCGGCACGCCCGTGGACGCGCATCTCAGTGCTGCTCGTCGTCCCCGCGCTCCTCGGCCTCCGCAGTGAGCTTCGCGTCCTCAGCCCGCTCGGCATCACCGGGCCCATCAGGGAGATCGGGGTTGACCTTGGATATCTGCTTGCGCATCGAGCGATAGAGCAGCACGATCGCGATGAGCAGGAAGGACACGGAGATCAGCGCGAGTACACCCGGAGTGACGCGCGAGGGATCGATCGGCGGCTCCGACGGCAGGGGGCTCGGCAGCGGGCTCTCGTCCATCATCAGGGCGCCGATGAGCGACATCACGGACATCATGATGCCTCCCGGATGCCCGCGAAGAGATCCCACTCAGGCAGCTCGGCTTTCACATGCGAGATCGCGAGGTGGTAGTCCTCGGTAGGCCATAGAGCCCGCTGCATGTCGAGTGGGACGGCGAACCACATGCCTTCAGGGTCAACCTGCGTGCGATGTGCGCGCAAGGCGTCATCGCGCACCGTGAAGAAGTCGTCCACCGGCACGCGGGTCGTGACTCGGTCCTCCTCGCCCTCGTCCCAGTCATCGAGCCACTCCGCGTAGGGGGACTCCATCCCTGCCGCGATCAGGGCATCGTGGAAGGTCATCACGCGATCGCGCGTGAACGCCATGTTGTAGTAGAGCTTGAGCGGCTGCCACGGCTCGCCGGTGCCCGAGTACGCGTCCGGATCCCCGGATGTGGTGAATGCCTCCATCGCCACCTCGTGGCAGCGGATGTGATCCGGGTGCGGGTAGCCACCGTTCTCGTCGTACGTCGTCATGACGTGAGGACGGAACTCGCGGACCAGGCGCACGAGCGGGGCGGAGGCAACGTCGAGTGGCAGGTCGGCGAAGCATCCTGACGGCAGCGGCGGCTTGGGGTCGCCCTCAGGGAATCCCGAGTCCTCGAACCCGAGCCAGGCATGATCGACGCCGAGTATGCGGACCGCCTCAGCCATCTCCTGCCGTCGGACCTCCGAGATTCCATAGGCGTCGACGTCGGCTTGCGCGGCTGGGTTGAGCACATCGCCACGCTCCCCGCCGGTGCACGTCACCACGAGGACCTCGACCCCTTCCTTGACGTAGTGAGCCAAGGTCGCCGCCCCCTTGCTGGACTCGTCGTCGGGATGGGCATGGACGGCCATGAGCCGCAGGGGTTCGCACACCCCGCTAGTCTCGCAAGGGACGACGAGGATCGCGACGGGAGGTGCCGTGAGCAGCGCCATCGACGGCCGCAGCCTGCCGCCCGAGCTCCAGGCGCGCTACGGGACCGGCCGACCGTCCCGCCTGCCGCTCGTGGCCGGCATCATCGGCATCGGGGCCTTCATCGCGGCGATGATGTTCGTCACGCTCAACCTTCTGTCGCCGAAGGTGACCTACCAACTCCTCTCGTGGAGGGATGTCAGCACCGATCGCGTGGATGTCACCTTCGAGGTGCGTCGATCCGCCGAGTGGGATGTCTACTGCATCGTGCGAGCTCAGGACGGTTCGCGGGCCGACGTTGGCTATGCCACGGTGGCCATCCCCCGCGGGACGTCGTACGCCCAACTCACGTATCCGCTGCGGACTCTCGCCCCAGCCTTCATCGTCGAGATCCTTGCCTGCGAGGCAGGTTCGCCGCCTCAGCGCGTGGTGCCCCCGCAGTTCCCGCCCGGGGTCGTGCCTCCCGAGCAGCCGTGGACGCCCTAGCCCCACGCCGTACCCTGGTCCGATGAGCACCGACATCACCTGGCTCACCCAGGAGGCATACGACCGTCTCGAGCAGGAGCTCGACGAACGCTCGGGCCCACGCAGGAGCGAGATCACCAAGCGCATCGAGGCTGCGCGCGAAGAGGGTGACCTCAAGGAGAACGGCGGCTACCACGCGGCCAAGGAGGAGCAGGGCAAGAACGAAGCCCGCATCCGCCAGCTCAAGCAGCTCCTGGAGAACTCCCGCGTCGGTGCCCCCGAGGCAGAGCACGACGAGGTGGCCCCGGGCAAGGTCGTCACCGTGCGCTTCGTCGACCTCGGCGACGAAGAAACCTTCCTTCTGGGGTCACGGGAAGAGGCCGCCCACGCTTCTGTCGAGGTCTACTCGCCGACGTCTCCGCTCGGCCAGGCAGTCTTGGGCGCCCGCGTCGGCGACACCGTGAGCTACGCGCTCGCCAATGGCAAGCAGGTCTCCGTCGAGATCATCGGCGCCCAGCCATACGGCGCCTGACCACCTAGCGACTGGTCGAGGTGCGATAGCGCCGCACGGCGAGCGGCGCGAAGATCGCGATCAGCACAGCGCACGAGATCAGCGTGTAGGCAGTCGGATTCTGCTGCGGCCACGCGTCGCCGATGATCCCCGTGGGATTGCCGAAGAGCTCGCGCGTGGAGAGCACCAGCGACGAGATCGGATTCCACTGCGCGATCGGCTGCAGCCACGACGGCATCGCCGTAATCGGCACAAAGGCGTTGGACAGGAAGGTGAGGGGGAAGAGCCACACCAGACCCGCCGTCTGGGCCGTCTCGGGATTGGGCATGTAGAGGCCGATCCACGAGCCGATCCAGGCGACGGTGTAGGCGAAGAGGAGCAGCAGCAGGTAGGCGTAGATGGCGTTGAGCACGCCGTCGTTGATCCGCCACCCGATGAGCAGGCCGGTGATGCTCAGCACGAAGAGCACGAGGATCTGGCGGGTCGCGTCGGCGAACGTACGCCCGATGAGCACGCCACCCGATGCCATCGGCAGCGAGCGGAAGCGGTCGATGATCCCGCGCTTCATGTCCTCCGCGAGGCCGACCGTCGCGGCGGCGGAGGCGAACGCCACCGTCTGACCGAAGATCCCCGGCATCAAGTACTGCCGATAGACGCTCGCGTCGGGTGCGGTCGTCGGATCCGCGCCCGGGATGGGAATCGCACCTCCGAAGACGAACGCGAAGAGCAGCACGAAGATGACCGGCTGCACGATCGAGAAGAAGAGCAACTCAGGCACGCGGATCGTCTGGATGAGGTTGCGACGCGCGACGACCAGCCCATCGTGGAGACCCCAGCCGATGATCGGCCGGGATCGCGTCGGAACGGCGTTGCTCATGCCTGCTCCTCTTCTGCGGTGTGGCCGGTCAGGGTGAGGAAGACGTCATCAAGTGTCGGCCGGCGCAGGGCAACATCGGCGATGGCCACGTGAGCGGCATCCAGTGAGCGCACCGCATCCACGAGCGTGAGGGAGCCTCCCACCACGGGCGCGACAACGCGGTGATCCGTCCGGTCGACGGTCACCTCACCTGTGGCCACGGAGCGCAGTGCCTGCGCCGCAGAGTCCATTTGCGTCGGGTCCGCCACGACGACCTCGAGGCGGTCACCGCCGACCTGGTCCTTGAGCGTGTTCGAGGTGCCTTGTGCGATGACTCGGCCATGGTCGATGACGACGATCTCCTCGGCGAGCTGATCAGCTTCCTCGAGGTACTGCGTCGTGAGCAGCACGGTGGTGCCGTCGGCGACGAGGTCGGTGATGACCTCCCACAGGCCGATCCGCGAGCGCGGATCCAGGCCGGTGGTCGGTTCGTCGAGGAAGAGGACGCGCGGCTTGGCAATCAGGCTGGCGGCGAGGTCCAGGCGCCGCCGCATCCCGCCGGAGTAGGTGCGCAGGGACCTGTCGGCCGCGTCCGCGAGGTCGAAGCGCTCGAGGAGTTCATCGCTTCGCTCCTTCACGTAGGCGGAGGGCAGGTGGTAGAGGTCTCCGAACATCCGGAGGTTTTCGCGGCCCGTGAGGTACTCGTCCACCGCGGCGTACTGTCCGGTGAGACCGATGATGCGACGCACCGCGTTGGGCTTCTTGACGACGTTCAGGCCGTCCACCGTCGCCGTGCCGGCGTCGGGCTGCAGCAGCGTGGTGAGAATGCGCACCGCGGTCGTCTTGCCTGCCCCATTAGGCCCGAGCAGGGCGTACACCGTGCCTTCCGGGACGCTGAGGTCAAGGCCATCGAGGGCCACGACATCGCCGTACTTTTTGACGAGGCCGCGAGCCTCGATGATGTCTGACACGGCGCGAACGCTACTCCGTGACTACTGAACCTCGGTGATGCGGTACCCGCGCTGACGCAGGTGGCCGAGGAGTTGCTCGCGGTGCTCGGCACCGCGCGTCTCCAGGTCGATAGTGATCTCCACCTCATCCACGGCCAGTCGTGGATTGGTGCGCAGATGGGACACATCGACCACATTGGCGTCGAGTGAGCCGATCTCGGCGAGGAGTCCCGCGAGGGAACCCGGTCGGTCGGGGACGTGAACGGTGATCTGGGTGAAGCGACCTCCTGCGGTGAGCCCGTGACGGATCACGCGCATCATCACCAGCGGATCGACGTTGCCCCCCGACAGCACGGCGACGACGGGTGTCTCGAAGGATGTGGGGTCGTCGATGATGGCGGCCACTGCGGCGGCACCTCCTGGCTCCACGACCAGCTTGGAGCGCTCGAGGAGGAGCAGTTGAGCTCGCGCGAGCATGTCTTCGCTCACGACCCGGATATCGCTCACGTGGCGCTGGATGATCTCGAACGGCACATCCCCCGGTCGACCGACAGCGATGCCGTCAGCCATTGTCCGCATCGTGCGCAGCGGGACCGGGTGACCAGCAAGCAGTGATGGCGGGTAGGCCGCCGCCCCCGCTGCCTGGGCGCCGATCACGCGGACATCGGGTCGCGTCGACGCGACAGCGAGTGCGACGCCAGCGAGCAGGCCTCCGCCGCCGGTGCACACGACGATGGTGCGCACGTCCGGCACCTGCTCGAGGATCTCCAGGCCGAGAGTCCCCTGGCCCGCCACGATGTCGGGATGATCGAAGGGTGAGATGAAGAGCGCACCTGTCTCTTCAGCGAAAGCCCGCGCTGCGACGATCGCTTCATCCAGTGTCGATCCGTGGAATCGCACGTCGGCGCCGTAGTCGCGGGTCGCAGTGACCTTAGGCATGCTGGCCGATCGCGGCATGAAGATCGTGGAGCGGATCCCGAGCATCGAAGCCGCAAGTGCGACACCCTGAGCGTGATTGCCCGCTGAAGCCGCCACAACACCTGCCGCACGCTCTGCCTCGGTGAGTTGACTCAAGCGGTTGTACGCGCCGCGGATCTTGAAGGAGCCCGCTCGCTGGAGGTTCTCCGTCGCAAGCCAGGCCGGCCCTCCGACGCGGTCGGACAGCCATCGTGCCGAGTGCACGGGCAGGTTGCGCACGACGCCATCGAGCCTGGTCGCAGCGGCTTCGATGTCGGCGAGGGTCAGCCTGTCGGTCACGGCCGCATCCTGGCAGATGCCAGCCCCCGGCGGGTCCGTTGATGGCCTCCTGGGTGAGACTGATCGGGTGAGCCTCACCGAACCCGACATGAGGGGCGCCGTACGGCTTGCCCGAGAGCGCGTCTACCACTCCGACGTTCCCGTGCCGCGAGATCAGCGACGCGACGTCGACCGTCCGCCGGGACCGAACCGCGTGCAGGCACTTCGCGGAATGACGAAGTCCGGCGCCGCGCCGTGGTTCATGGTCGGTATCGAGAGCGAGTACACGCCCCTCGCCCACATGCGCCTCATGGGCGACCACATCTATTCGCTGACAGACCCGTCCGCGATCGTCGATGTCTTCATCACGCACGGTCGCGAGACGATCAAGGGGCGAGGCCTCCAGGGAGCGAAGGCAGTCCTGGGCAACGGCCTGCTCACAAGCGAAGGGGATGTGCATCTGCGTCACCGGCGCCTCGTGCAGCCCGCCTTCCATCGGGAACGCATTGCTTCCTACTCGACGGATATGGCCGTCCTGACAGAGGAGCACGAGCGGGGGTGGCGCGAGGGCCAGATCATCGACATGCAGTCGGACATGTCCACGCTCACCCTGTCCATCGTCGGACGCACACTCTTCGGCGCCGATCTCAGCGGCGATGCGCATGAGGTGGGCGAGTCCCTTGCCGCACTGCTCGACGGGATGGGTCGGTACCTCGCCCTCGGTCCGAGAGTGCTGAGCCTTCCTGCACCGGGACGCAATCGTGCCCTTGCCGCTTCCACGCGTATCGATCAGATCGTCCATCGGATCATCACGGAGCACCGGGCCCAGGGGGACACTGGAGACATGTTGAGCCTTCTCCTGCAGGCGCAGGAGGACGGGCACGGCTTCAGCGACGACCAGGTCCGGGATGAGGCGGTCACACTCGTCCTAGCCGGACACGAGACCACGGCCATGGCACTCACCTGGACCTGGATGCTCCTCTCGCAGCATCCAGAACGCGCCGAGTGGCTGCACGAAGAACTCGACACCGTTCTGGGCGGTCGCACCCCGACCATGGACGACATGAGCCAGCTCCCTCGCTCACGTGCCGTGATCGCCGAGTCGATGCGCCTGTACCCGCCCGTGTGGCTCCAGGGACGTCGCATGCTGGCTGATGCCGAGGTGGCAGGCTGGACCATCCCTCGCGGCGCACTCGCCTTCGCCAGCCAGTTCGCCCTGCATCGCAGCCCCCGCTGGTGGGAATCCTCCCTCGCTTTCCGACCCCAGCGCTGGATCTCAGCCGACGGCACGTTCAGCGAGGATGCGCCCGGTCAGCCGCGTGGGGCCTGGTTCCCCTTCGGCTGGGGCAACCGACGCTGCATCGGCGAACAGTTCGCCTGGACGGAGGCAACTCTCGTCCTCGCCACCCTGGCGCAGCGCTGGTCGCCACAACTGGTCCCGGGCGCCAACATCGAGCCGATGCCCGCGGTGACGCTGCGCCCGCGAGCGGGGATGCCGATGACGCTGCGCCAGCGCTGACCGATCGCGGCCACTCTCCTCGGGCCGCCCCCTCGTGCATGCAGCATCCGCTCTCGCGCCGGCAGGTTCGGGAGTTGTGCGGAGGAATTCTCACCATTCCTCCCGGACTTTCGCCCGCCTGCACCGGCCCGCGCCCGCGGCAGTTCAGGCGCTCAGACCGGGGCCCTTGGCGGAGATGCCCTTGGCGCTGGTGGTGCGCGCGCGGTCAGCCGCCTCGCGACCGGCGCGTGATGCACTGCCGCCTCGACGGCTGACAGATCCGGAGTAGCCGGACCATCGCCCGCGCGCCGTGGAGGACTTGCGGTAGAAGCTGCGGACCTCGGACTCCTTGCCGCGAAGAACGAGTGCACCCGTGGTCGCGACCGCCTTGCCACCCGATGCCTCAGCGGGAATGTCCACGCGCTGCCGCTCTGCCTCCGCGAGCACCTCCTCACGCGCTCGCTGCAGTCGATCCTCGATGCGATCGATGAAGGCGCGATAGAAGGCCGCGCGAGCCGTCTGCGCGGTGTGAGGCTTGCGCCACCCGTCGCGCGTCACATAGGTGTCGCCCTTCCACTCCGCGACAGCAAGCCATGTGGCGGCCGATGACGTCATCTGGGTCGCCAATGAACCGAAGAGCGCTTCGGCCAATTCGATGTCGCTGGGCATCCCGTAGGCGATGACGTACGTTGAGTTATGCGCGATGTCGACCTGGAGCGAGTTGCAGCGTCCGACCACCACGAAGAGCGATACGAGATGGGTGTTGGCCCGCTTGCCGCGTTCGCCGATCGTGATCGTCACGCTAGTGGGCTGCTCGCGTGCCTCGCGCCGGGCCGTGAGGGCTCGCGCGACGGCGAGATCGACGCTGGCCTGCGTGGCGAGGGCCTGCGCCTTGGCCAGGTACGCCTCCGCCTCATGGGGATTGTCACTCCGCTCGGCCTTCACGAGCAGGGCCGCGATCCGATCAAGCCCGACGTGGCCGGCCCCGCCGGCCCGCCCGTGGGTAGGACTCATCTGGCGCGCTCCAGGACAGGTACTCCAGCGCCGTCGAAGGATGCGCGCAGCAGCAGGGCGGCCTCGGGTCCGAGCACGATTTCCACGAGTCGGATCTCGTCACCGCAGAAGGCGGGGCCGTGTGCAGGCGCGGTGGGATGGGAGTGGGCGACGAGATGGTGCGTAACTTCGTGGAGGACAACGGTCTCGCGCGCCGCCCAGCGCTCGCCCACGACTCCACGCAACGGGAGTGCGATGACCCCGTCGGAATAGTGCGCGCGCCGATCACCCGAGCGCTCGCGGACGCGAACGGGTCCGACACCGGACCACTGGGTGACCACACCGATGAGGGAGAGAACGCCATCGACGTAGGCCTGGACAGAATCGATGTTCGCAAACCGACGCTCCTCCGGGATGCGCAGCTGCGACCCGAAGAAATCGACCGTGCCGCCGCGGGCAAGCTGCCGCGCCCACTGGTCCTCAGCGGCGTAGACCGCGGAGCGGTATCGGTCGTGACTGGTCACCGGCCCACCGTAATTCGCCAGGGCGCTCCTCGGTCAATGCCGCGCGGAGAACTGTGGATGATCACGACGGATCGAGGAGCGAGCGAAGTTCAGCATCGAGATTCCCAGCGTCGACGGCATCGTCGTGTGTACGTGGCCTCGTCACTTCCACGCCAGCGTCCGGGCTCCTACGGCGGTCGACGACGAGCATGACGGCGGTGAATCCGTGGAGGTGGTTGCCGCCGCCGACGGGACCGATCTCGCCGGCCGCGAAGAATCCACCGACGGCGAGGGTCCCGAGGCCGCTGCTGACGACCTCCGCATCGTGGTCCGGGCTGGGGAACATCGACGTACCCCGGCCATTGCACGTGAAGAGATAGGCACCCGCCGGGTCGGTGTGGTCGCCAGCGATCCGGACGACCTCGCGAAGGTCGGCGTCGGCGGAGTCGGCGTCTCGCAGGTGGAGTCTGATGACGGAGCCGATGGGAACCTCATCTCCCACCGTCACAGCACCGGTGGCTGCATCGACTCCGAGCAATCCGCGGATCACGTAGTCCGCGGCGGCGGTGCCCTCCACCCGGTCATCGCGGGCAATCCCCACATGCAGGCCTCGCACCGCGAGTGCCTGATCGGGCGCATCCAGCGCGGTGATGACGTCACGGATACGTTCGAGGGCCGGTCGTCCCGCGAGCTCGACGACGGTGGTGCCCTCGGAACTCGTCACCGTCATCGGATCACCGATCGGTCGGCACCCTTGGCTGACAACAACACTGATCGGCGCCGTGTCCCCCAGCACGACACCGACAGCGCCGTTGTCGAAGACCGCGCGGTCGAGCAGTAGACGTGAATCGCCACGGCGCTGCCCGCCGGACACCAGTCCGCCCGCCAGCGGAAGCGGTCGACCGTCGCGGACGAAGGCAGCCATCGCGTTATCGGCGGGCAGGGTCCACGGGTCGGCGAGCATGAGTGCGAGTCGGTCCCCCTCCCGCAGATCCGGCAGACCTGTGATCGCCAGGCCACCGTTCGGCCCCGGCACCGTCGCCAAGCGAAAAGCGCGCGGATGGGCTCCGGGCAGATGCGCGAGCCAGACGGAGATCGCCGGCTCCATCTCCACCGATGCCACGCGGGCCCCCGCTTGGGCATGCGACATCCCGATCACGCCATGCGCGCTTGATCCGATGACCGTGCACCCCGGTGCCTCCTCCGCAATGAGCTCGGCCGCGTGCGCAAGAGCTCGTCCGGCGAGGAGGGGCGAGCCGGGGGCGCAGACCTCGACGATGGCGAGGGTGGGTTCGGCGCCGAGGTCATCCAGGGCGGCACGCACGGCGCCCGGAACCGATCCATCCAGGCCCATGCGGAGCGCGACCGTGCACGCAGCGTGACCGAGGGCTGAGGACGCCATACCGCCCATCCTGACGTACGGTCGTGGCATGACGAGCCTTGCGCCCCCTGTCCCCGACGGCCTGCCCCGCACCCGCGGGGAGCTCGCCGCTAGTGGATACGAGCCCCGTTCGGTCAAGGAGGAGATGCGTTCCAACGTCATTGCACGGCTCGCGGCCGGCGAGGCGACACTGCCGGGCATCGTCGGCTTCGATGAGACCGTCGTACCCCAGGTCGAGCGGGCGTTGCTCGCCGGGCACGACATCGTGCTCCTCGGTGAACGCGGCCAGGGCAAGACACGTCTGATCCGCACACTTGTCGGCTTACTCGATGAGTGGATGCCGATCATCGAGGGCTCGGAGGTCAACGACGATCCGCTCGCCCCCGTGAGCGCCTTCGGGCGCAGGCTCGTGGAGGAACATGGCGACGCCACCCCCGTTACCTGGAAGCATCGCAGTGAGAGATACGGCGAGAAGCTCGCCACTCCCGACACGTCCGTCGGCGATCTCGTCGGTGATGTGGATCCGGTGAAGGTTGCCGAGGGTCGAACGCTCGGGGATCCCGAGACCATCCACTTCGGGCTCGTCCCGCGGACGAACAGGGGCATCTTCGCCATCAACGAGTTGCCCGACCTCGCCGAGCGCATCCAGGTCGCCCTGCTCAACGTTCTTGAGGAGCGCGACATCCAGGTCAGGGGCTACACCCTGCGCCTCCCCCTGGACCTGCTGGTCATGGCCAGCGCCAATCCCGAGGACTACACCAATCGCGGGCGCATCATCACCCCGATGAAGGACCGCTTCGGCGCTGAGATCACCACTCACTACCCGTACGACGTACAGCACGAGGTGGACCTCATCGCGCAGGAAGCCGATCTCGTCGCCGTTGTGCCACTGCACATGCTCGAGATCATCGCCCGCTTCACGCGGCTCGTCCGCGAGTCCGGGGCCGTCGATCAACGAAGCGGAGTATCCGCACGCTTTGCGATCGCGGCGGCAGAGGCTCTCGCAGGAGCCGCGCTGCGACGTGCGGCCATCACAGGCGATGAGCCCGTGGCGCGCATCGGCGACCTCACCGGAGCCGTCCCTTCGCTGCGGGGCAAGGTCGAGTTCGAAGTGAGCGAGGAAGGACGCGAGGAGGAGGTGCTCCAGCACCTCGCCCGCAAGGCGACGGCGGAGGTCTTTCGTCGGCACCTCGGCGGCGTGGACCTGAGTCCTCTCATCACGATCCTGGACGACGGCAGCGTCATCGAGATCGGTGATCTCGTGACCTCATCGGACCTGCTCGCGGCCGCGGGCGCATGGGAGGGGCTCGGCCGACTGGTCGCCGCGGTGGAGGGGCCCGACGCCGAGCCCACGGCGGGGATCGCCGCAGCGAGCGTCGAACTCGCCCTGGAAGGGCTCTGGCTCACCCGGCGCATCGACAAGGACGAGTCCGAGGGCCGGGCACGCTACGGTGCCGGCGGGCAAGGCTGACGAGGTGCGCTATCGCTACGGCGCCTTCCACGGAGGCCCCGATCCCCTCGCCGACCCGGTCGATGCGGGCGCTGCGGTCGACGCGCTGGGCGATCGGCTGCTGGATGGTTCCTCACTGCGGGAGGCACTGCGCGATCTGATGCGCCGGGGCATGACGGGTGCTCGAGGACTCGACGAGTGGCGTCAGCGCTTGGCTCAACGGCGTCGCGAACTGCAGAGGTCCGGACGGCTCGATGGACTGCTCGAGCAGGTACGCGAGCACCTCGACCGCGCCGTGGAGCATGAGCGCAATGCGCTCTTCCCCGAGCCCACTGACGGAGCTCGCTTCCGCGAGGCCATGCTCGACATGCTCCCCGACGACACCTCGCGGGCAGTGCGCGAACTCGCTGACTACGACTGGCGCTCACCTGAAGCGCGCGCGGAGTACGACGCGATTCGAGACCTGCTCAAGCGCGACGTTCTCGACCAGCAGTTCCGGCAGATGTCGGAGTCATTGCGCAACCCTGGCGACCCCGCCGCCCAGCAGGCCATCAAGGACATGATGGCCGACCTCAACCAGATGCTCGACAAGCATCGCCGCGGGGAGGACACCACCGAGGACTTCGCGGAGTTCATGCGCAAACACGGAGAACTCTTCCCCGACGGACCCGAGACCCTCGAGGAACTCCTCGACGACCTGGCACGCCGGGCGGCAGCGATGCAGCGCATGCTCGACTCGCTCTCCCCCGAGCAGCGCGAGGAACTTGCCGGCCTCATGGAGCAGGCGTGGCAGGACCTCGATCTCGCGAGCGAAATGGCCCAACTGCAGGACCACCTGCGTGCCCTTCGCCCGGACCTGCCGTGGAACGGCCGTCAGCGCATGTCCGGTGAACAGGGGCTCGGCCTGCCGGACGCCACGGAGGCACTCGCTGAGATGGCCGACCTCGAGGCGCTCGAGCAGCAACTCGGTCAGGACTACGCCGGTGCCGACCTCGACGACATCGATCTCGATGCGCTCGAGCGCGCCCTCGGTCGAGCCGCCGTCGACGATATCGAGCGGTTGCGGCAGATCGAGCGAGATCTGCGAGAGCAGGGGTACCTCACCGAGCGGATGGAACTCTCACCCAAGGCGATCCGGCGAATCGGCCGCACGGCCCTGCGCCGCGTCTTCGCGGACATGCAGGCAGGTCCCCGCGGAGATCACGATGTGCGCTCGTCAGGTGCCTCCGGCGAACTCACGGGTCAGACACGCGCCTGGGAGTTCGGCGACGAGCAGCCTCTCGATGTCGTCCGCACCGTCAGCAACGCCGTAAGGCGATCCCTTGCCGATGGCGAGTCGACGGTCCGTCTCTCGGCCGAGGACTTCGAGGTGCGCGAGACCGAGACTCGCACGCGCGCCGCCGTCGCACTGCTGGTGGATCAGTCCTTCTCGATGGTGATGAATGACACCTGGCGGCCCGCCAAGACGACAGCCCTGGCTCTGCATTCCCTCGCGAGCACGGCGTTTCCGCTCGACGCGATCGAGATCATCGCCTTTGCCAACCTCGCGCGCACGGTGCGGCCCGATGAACTCGTCGACCTCGCCGCATCCGACATCCAGGGCACCAACCTCCACCACGCGCTGCTGCTCGCCGAACGCTTCTTCGACCGGCATCGAGACGCTGAGCGCATCTGCCTGGTCGTCACCGATGGCGAACCCACCGCTCACCTCCTCGAAGGCAGCCTCGACTGGTGGTTCAACTGGCCCCCCGATCGCGAGACCATCGAACTCACCGTGGCCGGTGTCGACCGACTCACGCGGCGGGGCGTGCCGATCTCGTGGTTCCGGCTCGGTGACGACCCCCGGCTTGCCCGATTCCTCGACGCCATGGCGCGGCGGGGCGGGGGCCGGGTCTTCGCTGCGGACGGAGATCGACTCGGCGACTACGTCGTCACCGACTACGTGCGTTCCCGCCGCGGCCGTCGCCGGTCAGCCTGACGTCCGTGCCCGGCCATCCCGCCAGGGCGGCCCACACCATCCGGTCGCCGCTGCGTAGTCTCGAGGATCGTGCGTAGCCGCCTCCCGTTGCTCAAGGATCTTCCGGTCGAGGTGGCTGTCCTCGCGAGCATCGCCTTCTTCGTCGCGCTGGGCTTCGGGATCGTCATCCCGTCGATCCCGATCTTTGCCGACTCCTTCGGAGTGTCCGCGCTAGCGGCGTCCGCCGTCGTGTCCGCCTTCGCGCTCATGCGCTTCGTCTCCTCGCCATTCGCCGGCTCGTGGACGAACCGATTCGGTGAGCGCAACGTGCTGGCCGCCGGTCTTGCCATCGTCGCCGTGTCGAGCTTTTTCGCCGGCCTCTCCCAGAGTTACCCGCAGTTGCTCGTACTGCGAGCCATCGGCGGCATCGGCTCCGCCATGTTCACCGTGTCGGCCATGGCTCTGCTACTCCGAGTCGTGGATGCAGATCAGCGCGGTCGCGCCTCGGCGGCGTGGCAAGGCGGGTTCCTCGTCGGCGGAGTAGCCGGCCCGGCCATCGGCGGCATCCTGCTCGCCGTATCCATCCGAGCGCCGTTCTTCTTCTACGCCGGCACGCTGGCCGTGGCCACCGTCATCGCCCTCATCTTCCTGTCACCCGCGCGCCTCGCCGCTCGCGAGGCTGCGGTGGTCAACTCCGAGCCAAGTCCCGAGCCGGACGCGCCACGACCGGGAGGCTGGACCGAGCTGCGCGATGCACTGCGCAATGGCGCTTACCGCGCCGCGCTCGCCGTCAATCTCACGACGGGGCTCACCGTCTTCGGCCTGCGCAGCGCACTCATCCCGCTGTTCGTCGTCGAGGGGCTACGCCAGGGACCGAGCCTGTCGGGGTGGGCGTTCCTCGTCGCCGCCGTCGTCCAGGCGGCCGTCCTGCTGCCGGCGGGTCGCCTGACGGACCTGCGCGGGCGACGGCCCGCCATGATCCTGGGCACGATCGCGACCATCATCGGCATGCTCATGCTCGTCGTCGACGACCTCGCGACCGGCTCGCTCTCAGTGGCGCTCGTCGTGTTCTTCCTCAGCATGGTCGTCATGTCGGTCGGCTCGGCATTCCTCGGTTCGGCACCGTCCGCGGTCGTGGGCGACATCATGGGCGGGCGGCAGGGCGGCAGCGTGGTCGCGGCGTTCCAGATGGTGTCGGACATCGGCGCCGTCATCGGACCACTCCTCGGAGGCCTGCTGCTGGACCTCTACGGCTTCGACTGGGCGTTCGCCTTCGGCGCGGCTGTCGCCGCCGTCGCGTTGCTCTTCGTCCTCGCGATGCCCGAGACCCTTCGCCGCACTGCACCCGCCTAGACCAGCGCGTGCGGTGGGTCAGTCGGGGAATCCGGGAGCGGTACGCCGCCACGGACGCACCTGCTCGACCCACGCCGCGATAGCGAGCAACAGGGATTCTGACCCTCGTCGGGCGACCACCTGGGCCGCAACGGGGGTGCCCGCCTGCGGATGCACACCCATGGGGATCACGATGGCCGGCATTCCGGCCACATTCCACGGCGCGGCGAACGGCGCATAGCGGATGTTGGCCAGCATCGTCGATGACCATCCCCCGCTGAACCACCGTCGGGCGTTGATCGGCGGCTGCGCGAGCGCGGGAGTGACGAGAACGTCGTGCTCGCTGAGAAACGCGTCAGCGTGGGAGATCCAGGACTCGCGCAGTCTCTCGCTCATGAGCGGGGTACGTCGCACGAGCCGCCCGAGCAGGGCGTGGCGACGTACACGCGGCTCCAGCCTCGACGCATCGAGTTCATCGGCGTCGGCCGCGGTCCCGGCGAACCAGCGCACGAGTCCGGCGATCGCCGCGGCGTTGGCGGTCGGGTCCGTGGCAGAGAGCGGATCCGCCTGCGTCACCTCGTGGCCGGCTCGTCGGAGCATGGACGCGAGGGTGTCGGCAGCGGCTGCCCAGGCGGGATCCACCGGCACGCCAGCAACCGGCGGACGGAAGGAGACAGCGACGTGCAGCCGCGCGTCGAGTTCGGGAATGCGAGCCAGCGACGGCTCGCCCGCCATGACCGACAGCAGGAGTGCGGCATCGCCTGCGGTCGTGGCCAGCGCGCCGTTCTCGCTCATGGAGTACCAGTCAGTGGCGCCCAGATGCGCGGGCACCACACCGAGACCGGGCTTGATGCCGACCAGGCCCGTGCAAGCAGCGGGGATGCGCACGCTTCCCATGCCATCGTTGCCGTGAGCGATCGGCACCATCCCCGAGGCGACTGCCGCCGCTGACCCGCCGCTGGAGCCGCCGGCCGTCCGGGCCAGGTCCCAGGGATTGCGGGTGATGCCAAACACGGAGTCGGTAGCGCCGAAGACGCAGAGTTCGGGCACGCGGGTGAGCCCAACGACGACCCCACCAGCCGCTCGGATGCGCTCCACCACGGGGTGGTCCTCACGCTGCGGCGCGTCTGATGACGCGGCAGACCCCACCCGCATGGGCTCACCGGCGACGGGCACGTTGTCCTTGATGGCGACTGGCACACCCGCCAGCGGCAGGGACGCGATATCGCTGCGCCCGTCGATCGCGGCGGCCTCGGCGATGGCGCGCTCGGAACGCACGACCTGGAAGGCCTCGATGTCGCTGTCGTACTCCCGGATTCTCGTCAGTGACTCCCCGACCGCGTCGGCAGCGCTGCGCCGACCCGACCGCACGTCGCCCGCGATGCCCGTCGCCGTCCAGTCCACCGACGCGGGTGCGCTCGTGCTCATCCGAGGGCCTGCTTGAGATCGGCGACGAGATCATCCACCGACTCGATTCCGACCGACAGGCGCACGAGGTCGGCCGGCACCTCGAGGGCGCTGCCGGCGGCTGAGGCGTGGGTCATGCGACCGGGATGCTCGATGAGCGACTCCACACCGCCCAGCGACTCGCCGAGCGTGAACACCCGGGTGCGCCCGCAGATGTCCACGGCTTCTTGCTCGCCCCCGGCGACGCGGAAGGACACCATGCCGCCGAAGTCGCGCATCTGCCGCTTCGCAATGTCATGGCCCCGATGGCCCTCGAGGCCGGGATAGAAGACCTCGGTGACACGCGGATGGCCGGTGAGCAGGTCGACGACCGCGCGCGCGTTGGCGCTATGGCGGTCCATGCGCACGCCCAGCGTCTTGATGCCGCGAAGCACGAGCCAGGAATCCCACGGGCCAGGCACCGAGCCCATGGCGTTCTGGTGGTAGGCCAGGCGCTCGCCCAGATCCGCATCGCGTACGACGAGCGCTCCGCCGATGACGTCGCTGTGACCGCCGAGATACTTCGTCGTGGAGTGGACCACGACGTCCGCACCGAGGGCGAGCGGCTGCTGAAGGTAAGGGGACGCGAAGGTGTTGTCGACGACCAACAGGGCCCCGGCATCGTGCGCGATCTCGGCCAGGGCAGCGATGTCCACCACGGTGAGGAGCGGATTGGTCGGTGTCTCCGCCCAGATGATCCGCGTCTGGCCCGGCGCAACGGC
>Ga0129342_1000244_pt1 | contig 21908 bp, 17 predicted proteins | sample CPBDNA_5_FD_94426 | JGI IMG/M metagenome (GOLD analysis project Ga0129342, IMG submission 94426) | Freshwater to marine salinity gradient microbial communities from Chesapeake Bay, USA - CPBay_Sum_15_0.2_DNA | ecosystem: Environmental > Aquatic > Marine > Coastal | place: USA: Chesapeake Bay...
GCCGCGAAGACATCCTTCTTGTCGGTCCAGGTCTCGACGCGCTCGGCGAGATCGGGAGCGTCGGAGTCGACGTAAGCGCGGACCTCCTTGGCGACGGCCGCCCCGGAGACGACGAGCTTGGCGAAGTCCTCGTTGAACACATCGCGGATCACCTTGAGGGCGAGATCGGGCTCAGCGCTGAGCTGCGCCGGTGGCTGCGCCTTGGCAGCCGCCTGCTCGATCTGCTCCCACTGCGCCTGCAGGCGCTGCACATCGCGGGTGAGCTCCTCTTCACTCGCACCCTCGGCAGCCGTGCGCACGATGACGCCGGCTCCCTCGGGCATGACCTTCTTGAGGATGGACTTCAAGCGCGTGCGCTCGGTATCAGGAAGCTTGCGCGAGATGCCCGTCATCGAACCATCCGGCACATAGACGAGGTAGCGCCCCGGCAACGAGACCTGGCTGGTGAGTCGGGCACCCTTCTGCCCCATCGGATCCTTGGTGACCTGTACGAGCACCGGGTCACCGGACTTCAGCGCCATCTCGATGCGGCGTGGCTGGCCCTCGAGACCGGCAGCGTCCCAATTGACCTCGCCGGCGTAGAGCACGGCATTGCGACCACGACCGATGTCGACGAAGGCCGCCTCCATCGACGGCAGGACGTTCTGCACGCGCCCGAGGTAGACATTGCCGACCAAGGAGTTGGAACTGCCGCGGTCAACGTAGTGCTCGACGAGTACGCCGTCCTCGAGCACGGCGATCTGGGTGCGACCTTCGGCCTGACGCACCACCATGACGCGATCGACGGCCTCGCGGCGAGCAAGGAACTCCGCCTCGGTGAGGATCGGCGCGCGACGTCGCCCGGCATCGCGGCCTTCCCGGCGGCGCTGACGCTTGGCCTCAAGGCGCACCGAGCCCTTGAGCGCGGTCGCCTCATCACCCCGCGAGCGCGGCTCGCGGACGTGGACGGTCGTGCGCTCGGGATCGTCGGGATCGACGCCGGCGTCCTGACCGCGGCGACGCCGCCGGCGGCGACGGCGCGTCGATGAGCCTCGACCGTCGTCATCGGCATCGCCGTCGGAGTCCGGACCCGTCGTGGGTGCGGCATCGGCGGTCTCGGCGTCGCCGCTGACCGATCGCCGGCCCCGACCACCGCGACGACGGCGACGGCGTGAGCCGCCCTCGTCGCCCTCGGCCCCGGCATCGCCGTCCTTGGCTGCCGCCTCCTTGGGCTTCTTCGCCTCAGCCGTCTTGTCGGCAGCGGCCTTCTTGGCTGTGGACTTCTTGGCCGCAGTCTTCTTGGGACCGCCGGTAGCGGGAACCGCAGCACTGGGATCAGGCGCCTGGAAAATCGGCGCGATCGTCGCGGCCTTCTTGGCCGGCTTGTCCTCCGCCGACTTCTCGGCCGTCTTCTTGGCCGCGGTCTTCTTCGCCGCCGCCTTCTTGGCCGGCTTATCCTCCGCCGACTTCTCGGCCGTCTTCTTGGCCGCGGTCTTCTTCGCCGCCGCCTTCTTGGCCGGCTTGTCCTCGGTGGACTTCTTGGCCGCGGTCTTCTTCGCCGCCGCCTTCTTGGCCGGCTTATCCTCCGCCGACTTCTTGGCCGCGGTCTTCGTCGCTGCCGCCTTCGTCGCGGCCTTGTCCTGCACCGGAGTGGGGGGTCCCGCGGGGCGGCTGGCCGCCTTGCGGGGACGCGTCGTTGCGGAGCCTGCGGGCTCGTTGGTGCTGTCGACCATGCGGTCGTGTCCTCTCACGGCCCGGGGCCGGAGCCTGCGGGGCTCGGCCACTCGGACCTGGTCTCACCGATCCTGGGGATCGGCCGACCCGGCAAGCCGGGCCGTCAAGTCTGGTCAGCCTCACGATCTGCGGCGAGGGGGTCACCGACGACCACGTCATCGGCCGACCCTCCCTCGGCGAGCGGCCCTTGCATCTCCCTCGTCACGAGAGGTGGCGGTGTCTGCCAACCGATCGCGACGGGCGAGGGGGCCACGCTGCGCAGAGCTGTGAGGATGTCGTCTGGTCTCACGGAAGGGGTCACCTGCCGCAGGACCACCGTCAGTATCGCACACGCGCTCGCTGCATCGGCCGTCGACGCCACGGTCGCCGTGAGCAGCGCTTGCCTCACATCGAAGCGCCTCATGCCGTTCTTCGTGAGGCGCTCGACGTAGACCTCGTCGGCATCCAGCAGTGCGGTGAGCGCCGCCTGGGCCTGCTCGACCTCGAGTCCTGGCAACTCGATGCGCCAGGTGCTGGCCTGCAGTCTCTCCACGAAATCAGGGGTGCGGGCCACCACCACGTCGAGGATGTCCAGGCCCGGGGGCAGCGCCGCGTCGATGCGCTCGCGCAGATCCTCGGGGTCGCAGGCCTCGGAGAGCCCGATCTCGAGGAACTCCGCCTCGCTGGCCGTCCCCGTCGGGGCGGCGTTGGCGTAGGAGATCTTGGGGTGCGGGCTGAAGCCGGCGCTGTAGGCCATGGGGACACCTGCTCGGCGCAGGGCACGCTCGAACGCCCGCTGGAAGTCACGATGGCTGGCGAAGCGCAGTCGGCCGCGCTTGGCATAGCGCAGACGCATGCGCTGAACGGGTGCGACGTGCTCGCGCGGTGGCTTGCGACTCACGCCGGCTGGCCGACGCGAACGCCCGGCTGGCCGATGCGGATGTCCGGCAGACCCAGGTCCGTCGGGCCGACCTGGATGCTCGTGCCCATCTGATCGCATACGCCGCAGTCGAAGCAGGGTGTCCACCGGCAGTCCTCGACACCTTCCTCGTCGAGTGCGTCCTGCCAGTCCTGCCAGAGCCATTCGCGATCGAGTCCCGAGTCCAGGTGATCCCAGGGCAGCACCTCGGCATGCTCGCGCTCACGCGTGGTGAACCAGTCGAGGTCGACGGGCTCATCAGCCAGCGCAGCGTCAGCCGCTGCGGCCCAACGGTCGTAGTCGAAGTGCTCGCTCCACCCGTCGAAGCGCGCCCCATCGCGCCACGCCTGGAGGATCACTCGGCCGACGCGGCGATCACCACGCGAGAGCAGCCCTTCGATGATGCCGGGCTTGCCATCGTGATAGCGGAAGCCGATGGACTTGCCGTATTCGCGATTGGTGCGGATGGCATCGCGCAGCTTTGCCAGGCGCGCATCCGTCGTCTCGTGATCAAGTTGGGCCGCCCACTGGAACGGAGTGTGCGGCTTCGGCACGAAGCCACCGATCGAGACAGTGCAGCGAATGTCACGGCGACCGCTCACCTCGCGCCCGACGCGGATGACCTCGGCCGCCAAGCGCGCGATCTGCAGGACGTCCTCATCCGTCTCCGTCGGCAACCCGCACATGAAGTAGAGCTTCACCTGACGCCATCCCGCGCCATAGGCCGTCGCCACCGTGCGGATGAGGTCTTCCTCGGTGACCTGCTTGTTGATCACCTTGCGCATGCGCTCGCTGCCACCCTCGGGGGCAAACGTGAGGCCGCTACGCCGGCCATTGCGCGAGAGCTCATTGGCAAGGTCGATGTTGAACGCATCCACTCGCGTACTCGGCAGCGACAGTGATGTCTGCGAGCCCTCGTAGCAGTCAGCGAGATAGGTCGTGGTCTCCGCGATCTCGGAGTGATCGGCGCTCGATAGGGAGAGGAGTCCGACTTCCTCGTAGCCGGTCTTGGCCAGTCCGTTGGCGACCATCTCGGCGATACCGGTCTTGCTGCGCTCGCGCACCGGGCGCGTGATCATGCCGGCCTGACAGAAGCGGCAACCGCGAGTGCAGCCGCGGAAGATCTCCACGCTCATGCGCTCATGCACCGTCTCGGCGAGCGGAACGAGCGGCGCCTTCGGGTAGGGCCACTCGTCGAGGTCCATGAGCGTGTGCTTCGCAACGCGCCACGGCACACCGGAGCGGGCAGGGACCACGCGGCGGATCCGGCCATCGGAGAGGTACTCGACGTCGTACATCGACGGGACGTAGGCTACGCCCGACTGCGAGATCGCCGCGAGCAATCCGGGGCGACCGTCGGGGCATCCGGCCTGCTTCCACTCACGCACGATCTCGGTGAGGCGGAGCACCGCCTCTTCGCCGTCGCCGAGCACGGCCGCGTCGATGAAGTCGGCGATCGGCTCGGGATTGAAGGCCGCGTGACCACCGGCGACGACGATGGGGTGCGCCTCGTCGCGCTCCGTCGCGATCAGCGGAATCCCGGCGAGGTCGAGCGCGGTGAGCATGTTGGTGTAGCCCAACTCGGTGGAGAAGGACAGGCCGAGCAGATCGAAGGCGCCCACGGGTCGATGGGCATCGACGGTGAACTGCGGCACCCCGTGCTCGCGCATGAGTGCCTCGAGATCGGGCCAGACGGCGTAGGTGCGCTCGCAGAGCACGCCGGGCTGCTCATTGAGCACCTCGTAGAGGATCTGGACGCCCTGGTTGGGTGCACCAACCTCATAGGCGTCGGGATACATCAGCGCCCAGCGGACGTCCGCGTCCTCCCAGTCCGTGGGGACGGCGTTGACCTCGCCCCCGACGTACTGGATCGGCTTCTGGACGAGCGGAAGGAGCGTCTCGAGGGACGGGAAGACCGAGTCGGCTGATGTCGACGGCATGGGCACAGGCTACCGGGGGCAGTCGACTAGGGCGTCTGCTCGCGGTGCAGTCGCACGTTTTGGAGCAGTCCGAGGGCGATCCACGACGCAAACATGGAGGTGCCGCCGTAGGAGACGAAGGGCAGCGGCACGCCGGTGATCGGCATGATGCCGAGGTTCATCCCGATGTTCTCGAAGGTCTGGAACGCCAGCCAGGCGACCACTCCGGCGGCAACCAGGCGGCCGTAGAGCTCACCGGCACCCATCGCGATGCGCATGCCGCGCCACAGGATGATGCTGAGCAGCAGGATGGTGATGGCCGCGCCGATGAAGCCCGCTTCCTCACCGATCACCGTGAAGATGAAGTCGCTCTCGTTGACCGGGACGAAGTTGCCCTGTGTCTGCGGCCCCTGGAAGAGACCGCGACCCCAGAGACCTCCCCCACCGATCGCGATGCGGGCCTGCGTGGCGTTGTAGGCCGCGGTGCTCGCAGCATCGTCGGGGTTGATGAACGACGTCAGGCGAGCGATCTGATAGTCCCGCACGAAGCCGAGTTGCCAGGCGACCACCGCCGCCGTCGCACCTCCGACGAGCAGGCCGGCCACCCAGCGGGTACGCGCACCGGATACGGCAACCATCGTCACGACGATGGTGCACATGATCAGCACGGTGCCGGTGTCGTTTTGCAGCAGCACGAGGCCGATGGGGATAGCGGCCAAGCCGAGCGCAAGGGCGACATCGCGATCGCGTGGCTCGGCCTCGGCGTCACGCTTCTCCGCGAGGATGACGGCGAGGATAAGCACGATGGCGACCTTGGCGAACTCGGACGGCTGCAGCGTGAATCCGCCGGGCACCTGCACCCACGCGCGCGCACCGGCGATCGTCGTGCCGAGGGGGGTGTAGACGAGCAGAATGCCGATGATGGCCAGGCCGTAGATCACCGGCGAGTAGGCGCGAAGCAGCCGGTAGTCCAGGCGCGAGACAATGAAGGCGAGCACGAGGCCGATGACGATGTTGACCAGGTGCCGGTTGAGGAAGTATTGCGGGTCATCGCCGGCGAGGTCCGAGCGACTGGCGGACCAGACGAAGACCGAACTCCCGACACTCAGGAGCAGGGCGGCACCGAGCAGCCACCAGTCCAGGCGTCGCCAGTAGGACTGGCGGCCCTCCTGTCGCGCGCCGATGAAGCGTCGCGTTGACGTCGACTCGGGGACGCTCACTCGTCGGCCTCGGGAGTGATCGGCGTCCCGTCAGGGCGCACGATGGGGAGCGACCGCGACGGCTCAGCGCCGATGAGCACGCTGCGCGCAGGATCGGCGACACCGTCCTGCACGCCGAAGATCGCGTCGTAGATCGCGCGCACGCCCGGGCCCGCTGACAGCGAGCCGGTGCCACCGCGCGTCACCATCATCACCACGGCGTACTGCGGATCGTTGGCGGGCGCGAAGCTCGCGAACCACGCGGTGGTCGAGTTGTCACTGAAGACCTGCGCCGATCCGGTCTTGGCGGCGATGGGAATCTCATCGAGCGGGAAGCCTTCGAAGGGGACTCGGCCGGTGCCCTCGGCGGTGACACCCGTCATCGCCGCGCGGAGGAAGTCGAAGGTGCCGTCCGGGGCGGGCACCTGCGCGCGCACCACGGGCGAGAACTCCTGCACGACCTCGCCTCTGCTGCTAAGCACGGCCTTGGCCACCTGGGGCTGATAGACCGTGCCGCCGTTGGCGATGGCGGCGTAGGTCATGGCGAGTTGGAGCGGGGTGATCGACGTGTCGCCCTGGCCGATGGAGGCATTGATGGCATCACCGTTGCGCCAGCGGAATCCGTCGAGGCAATTCTCCTTGGCGAGCGCCGTGTAGTACTCCGCGAGCTTGGGATCCTCTTGGCGCAGTTGGGAGTAGCCCTCCTTGGCATCCGAGCACCACTGGTCGCGACGCTGCTCCCACACGCGCAGTTTCTCGTCGCGACCGGAGACGAGGCCGGCGGCCTCGTTGGGCAGATCGATACCGGTCGCCTCGCCGAGCCGGAAAGCGGCGGCGGTCTCCGCGATGGGGTCGGGTGCGCCCTGCGGCGCGTAGAGGCCGCCGCCCTTGAGCCACATCTCGTCAGCGATCCGGTAGAAGACGGTGTTGCACGACACCTCGAGTGCGCGTTGCAGGGAGATCGGCCCGAAGCCCGATGACTCGAAGTTGCGGAAGCGCTGCGAACCCACGGTGTAGTCCGCCGGGCACGGGTAGGTGCCCTGGAGGTCGTAGCCCTCACGCGCAGCCGCAACGGTGGTGACGGCCTTGAAGGTGGAGCCCGGGGCGTAGGTGCCCTGCGTCACCGTGGTCGACAACGCCCGGTCACGCAGGAGTCGGTCGTAATCCTTGGTCGAGATGCCACCGACCCACAACTGCGGGTCGTACGACGGATAGCTCGCCATGGCAAGGACTGCTCCCGTGCGCACATCGACGACCACCGCGGCGCCCGTGTCGGCGATCTCGCCGGCCTCACGGGCGCGATCGACGGCGTCCGACAGGGCCGTCTCGACGACCGACTGCAGGTGCGCGTCGATATTGGTGACGATGTAATTGCCCGCGACGGGATCAGACTCCGAGACCGTGCCGGTCACGCGCCCCACCTGATCGACCGCGAGCGTGGTGATGCCGGGAATGCCGCGCAATTGCTCGTCGTACTGCGCCTCGAGGCCATTGCGGCCGACGAGGTCGCGGGCGCGCAGGCGCGCCAGGTCGGTGCTGTCGCCCTGAGCGTCGAGTTGCTCCTGGGTCACCGGTCCGACATAGCCGAGGATGTGCGCAAGATTGGCCTCGAAGGGCCCGGGATATTCCCGGACGGCCGCGAGCTGAGCTGTCACACCAGGGAAGTCGGCTCGGCGCTCCATGATCGTCAGCGCGGTCTCGGTGGCCACGTCCTGCGCAATCGGCACGGGCTGATAGGGCGAACCGTCCCAGCAGACAGGCAGCGGTGGTGCACCCTCGGACCCACACGGCATGAGCTTTTGATCGATCGACTCGCGGGAGATGCCGAGCGCATCGGCGAGACGTTCGAGCACCGCGGCGCCGTCGTCGTCCTCACGTGCGAGCACGGTGCGATCGACCGAGACCACGAGCGATGTCCGATTAGCCACGAGCGGCCGGCCACGCTGATCGAGGATCAGCCCGCGCACCGCCGGCGTGATGACCTCGCGCGTGGTGTTGCTCGCGGCCTGTGCGGCGTACTCCTCGCCGACCACCAACTGCAGGTAGAACAGGCGCGCCATCAAGGTGCCGACAAGGGACACGATGAGGACCCCGAGGACGACGAGGCGCAGGTGAGACCTGTCGCTCATCGTGCCTCCTCGTCGATCGCGCGTCGATCGCGCACTAGGGCCTCACCACGGTACGACGCTGACCCCGAAGAGTCGCCCTCGCGACCCTCCAACTCGTCCGATTATCGGACCTACGTCACGGTGACCGCCGGATCAACGAGGGTAGGCCTCGGGGACGATCCAGCGGCACAGGCGGCGCAGGGGCCGGCCGAGGATCAGGCCCAGGGCGAGTGCATAGCCGGCAGACGTGAGCATGAGGAAGATGACGTCGTCCCATCTCACGCGCGGGTCGCCAAGGAGGCCACCGAGTGCAGACCCCGCGAGGATGACCAGGGGCGCCGCCAGCCCGGCGAGGATCGCCAGCGACCACCAGGGCCGATCGTCGGATTCAGCGAAGCGACCCGCGGCATATCCCACGATCGTGAGCAGCAGTGCCGTGATCCCGATCGTGCCCGCAGCCGGCGGTGCGATATCGATCAGGAAGCCACCTGCAAAGCCCGCGATCGCACCGGTCGTCGCACCGAACTGCCCGGCCAGGATGACCACGACGACCAGCACGAGTGTGGGAGTGGCACCCGGGAAGTCCAGTGGAGCAAGGATCGTCACCTCGATGAGGACGGCGAGGATGAGCAGCAGGGCGCTGACCACGATGCGGCGACCGACCATCACCCACCTCCCCCGACGCCCGTGAGAGCCGGGTCGAGGGTCGAGCGCGGCGGACCCTCGGGTGCGCGCAGGACGACGCCGACGATGTCGAGCCGGGAGATGTCGACGTAGGGCTCGAGGATCGCCGATCGGGTCAGCTGGCCCTCGGTGCCGCGCATCTCGGCCACCACGCCGATGGGAATCCCCGGCGCATAGGGCCGACCACCCTCGGAGCCGAAGGACACGACGACATCACCGACGTCCACGACCGCGAGGGGATCGAGCAACTGCATCGTGAGCGAGTCCTGGCGCCCCGTGCCGGAGACGATCCCGATCTGGGAGGTGCCGGAGAGGCGTCCACCCACCGACGAGGTCGCATCGACGATGAGCAGGACGGTCGAGGTCGTCGGCCCCACGTCGATCGTGCGACCCACCAGGCCCGCGCCGCTGATAACCGACATGTCGCGCTCGACTCCATCGCGACTGCCCGCGTCGATCGTGACGGTCCAGGCGAAGCCCTGGGCAGGTCCCACGGCGATGACCTGCGCGGGCACAGTCGTGTATTCGTTGGTCGACACCAGTCCGAGCAGAGCGTTGAGATCCTCGATGCGGGCGCGATCGTTGGCGGCGGTGTCGAGCTCCGCGCGCAGTTGCGCATTCTCCTGCTCGAGTGCGGCGATGCGCTCGTCTGCTGAGCCGAGACCGCCGAGCGAGTCGACGAGATTGCGTACCGGGACGACAACACCTGCCATCGCACGCTCAGCGGATCCGAGCACGGTCTCGCCGACGGAGCGCAGCGGTTGTGTCAGACCACCGCGCAGATCGAAGACGATCAGGGTGATCGACATGAGGACGAGGATTGCCAGGACAATCCTCGAGCGCCGAGTGTCTCTCATCGCACGCCCGAGCGTTCGCCTAGTGGCGAGGCTCGGAGATGAGGACCTGCTGGAGAGCCTCGAACTCCTCGACGCACTTGCCCGAGCCCATCGCCACACAATCCAAGGGCGCATCGGCAACGACGATGGGCATGCCGGTCTCGTGGCGCAGCCGCTCGTCCAGGCCCGTGAGGAGGGCGCCTCCACCCGTGAGGACGATGCCGCGATCCATGATGTCGCCGGAGAGCTCGGGAGGCGTGCGATCCAGGGTCGTCTTGACCACGTCCACGATGGCGTTGACAGGCTCATCGATGGCCCGACGGATCTCCTCGGCCGTCACCACCACGGTGCGGGGCAGGCCGCTGACCAGGTCGCGGCCGCGGATCTCGGCATGGGGCTCATCGGGCATCGGGAACGCCGATCCGATCGCGACCTTGATCTCCTCCGCAGTGCGCTCGCCAAGCAGAAGCGAATACTCCTTCTTGACGTACTGGATGATCGCGTTGTCGAGTTCATCTCCGCCGACGCGAATCGAGATCGATGTCACGATGCCACCGAGTGAGATGACCGCGACCTCGGTGGTGCCGCCACCGATGTCGACAACCATGTTGCCCGTCGGCTCGTGCACGGGCATGTTGGCGCCGATGGCAGCTGCCATCGGCTCCTCGATGATGTAGACCTTGCGTGCGCCTGCTGCGTAGCCGGCATCCTTGACCGCTCGCTGCTCGACACCCGTGATGCCCGAGGGCACGCAGATGACGAGGCGCGGCTTGGCGAGGTGGCGACGCCGGTGGACCTTCTGGATGAAGTAGCGCAGCATCCGCTCGGTCGTGTCGAAGTCGGCGATGACGCCGTCCTTGAGGGGGCGGATAGCGACAATATTGCCCGGAGTGCGACCGATCATCTTCTTGGCTTCGGACCCGACCGCCAGGATGCCGCCGGTCGTCTGGTTGATGGCGACGACCGAGGGCTCGTTGAGGACGATGCCGCGCCCGCGCACATAGACGAGGGTGTTGGCCGTGCCGAGATCGACGGCCATATCGCGGCCGACGAACGACATCGTGTTTGACACTCACCCTCCCAACGTGGGCCCGCAGCGTGACGGGTGTGAACCATGGTACGGGTCGCCGGCGTGAGGCCCCAAGCCCCTGAGGGGTCTAGGCCTCTCCCACCCTGCGGGCACGCTCGACCTCGAGGTGGCGCAGCGCCGCCTCAAGTCGCTGTGTGGTCCCCTCGTCCACGGACAGCCCGTAGGCCGCCGGAACCACGGCTCCGAGATCAGCTCGGTAATCGTGGCCTCGACTTTCGAAGTTGCCGGGCTTGACGTTGGTGGCGAAGAGGGTGTCGATCATCACCTGCGCCCAGGTGATCCCGGGAGTCCACAGCATGCCTTCGGGCACATTGCGTCCACGCGGTTGACGGGCGAGCCAGTCGGGCCGGCGGTAGGCGACCGTGGGGGCGAACCGCACCACGGGGTCGCCGTCGTGCTCGAGGAACCACACGCGAGGCCGGGGCTCCGGCAGCGACGAGGGGATCTGCTCGGGGCGATCGATAGTGATCGACTCCCCCGATGTGGCGGCATGGAAGGCGACGGACTCGGGCCCACCCGGAGTGCCGACCCAGAGAGCCGCATCGATCCCGAGTCGATCGAGGTCGCGCGTGCCTGCGGGAATCGCCGCCTGCTGCACTCGCGCACCCAGGCTCTCGCCGTAAAGCAGCAACCGTGGACGATGCGCGCGCGACGCAAGGTCGGCAACGATGCCCTCGATGAGCAGTGACTGAGTGCGTGCTGCAAGTGACACGCGATCGAGTGACAGAAACGACGGAAGGAGTCCGTAGCCCACCGCGACGGTTGCTGTGTCACCGCCGAGCAGGATCTCGAGTACGTCGACCGGAGTGGGATTGGCGTAGCCACTGCCCGCCGGCGCACCGATGAGCAGCGTGGAGCGGTCATAGGCACCCGTGCGCCGCAACTCCGCAAGGGCGAGGGCCACCCGCTCCTCCGGGGTGGGTGCGGAGTCGTAGCCCACGAAGACCCGGACACCGGTCAAGCCCGACAGGGGCGGCCTTGCCGACCCGTCGGGCCTCTCCGGCGCGATCCCGGTCACCTCCTGGACGATCTCAGGAGGCACGCTCGAGCCGAGGAACCTCGCCCCCTCGCGCCCCACCGTGGTGAAGTCGACGAAGGATCCGGGGCCCCCTGAGAGCGTTTCCGCCGTTGGGGGCGTGGCGAAGCCCGGCTCGATAGCCCGCCCGCCCCCCTCGAGGCGGCTGGTGGCCTGGCCCTTGGCGACCTTGACGGCGCCGAACGCCGCGGCACTGCCTGCCGCGACGAGACCGGCACGGCGCAGTCGCTGAGTCGCCGTGGGTAGGCCGCCGGCGCGCACGCCCACACTGCCCGCAGCAAGGAACGCTGCGGTCCCGCTCGCCGCCGTCATCGCGACGATGAAGCCCTGCCGCACTCGTGACGGCCACGGCATCAGCGTGGGTCGCGCCGCGGCGTACCCGCCGGCCGCTGCTGTCAGCGCGGCCAAAGCAAGACGTGCGCGCGTGCGCGATCGCACAGGCTCAGCCCAGCGCAGGGAAGAAGAGTGCGATCTCGCGAGCCGCCGACTCAGGCGAGTCGGAGCCGTGGGTGACGTTGAACTGCGTCTCGGTGGCCAGGTCACCGCGGATGGTGCCGGGCGCAGCATTGACCGGGTTCGTCGCCCCCATCATCGTGCGCCAGGAGGTGATCGCCTCGGGGCCCTCGATGACGGCAGCGAGCAGCGGGCCGGACGTGATGAATTCGACGAGATCGCCGAAGAAGGGCTTCTCCGCGTGCTCGGCGTAGTGCGCCTGCGCCACCTCGACGGGGATCTGCCGCAGCTCCATGGCCACGATCGTGAATCCCTTGCGCTCGATGCGGCCGAGCACCTCTCCGATGAGGCCACGGGCAACGCCATCGGGCTTGATCAGGACGAGGGTGCGCTGCGACACGTCTACTCCTTAGTGATGGACACGGGCGCACGGCCGATACGGCGGTGCCTGCTGCGGGAGCCTATCCCGCGTCGGGGGGGCCCGAATCAGCAGCGTCACCGCGGGCGGACTGGTCGACCTGTCGGCCAAGGCGGATCGCCACGCCCCAGAGCAGCGCGAAGATCCCGCCGACGATGAACATCGCCGGCGCGAGGACGCCGGTGAGGACCACGAGCGCCTGAAGCACCCAGCCGACCGGGATCGCCCAGGGCCGGGTGACATAGCGCGCCAGGGCGAGCAGGGCGAGGGCGAGGATGACACCCACCGAGATACCCAGCCAGGGGGGCACGGGCACCGTGCCGACCACGACGACGACCGGGATGGCCAGGATGACCACGATCGCCTCGAGCGAGAGGACGGCGGCCCCGAGGACCCTCATGATCGCTCTCGCGGCGCCCTTGTGAGCATTGCGCGAGCCTCGCCGGCCGTGACGACAGAGCCGGTGACGATGACGCCGGAGGCGGCGTAGGTGTCGGCCTCTTCGGCCAGACGGATGCCGGCGTCGAGCGCATCGGAGAGCGTCGACGCGACCGTTACGCGATCCTCACCGAAGATCTCCTGAGCGAGCACCGCGATCTCGTTGGTGCCCATCGACCTCGGAGAGTTGTTGTGCGTGACAACGACCTCATCGAGCACCGGCTCGAGAGCCCGGAGGATGCCATCGACGTCCTTGTCCGCGAGTACGGCGACAACGCCAACGAGATGGGTGAAAGCGAAGGCCTCGGAGAGTGCATCGGCGAGGGCTGACGCACCGGCCGGATTGTGGGCGGCGTCGATGATGACGGTCGGGCCGCGGCGCACGATCTCGAGGCGCCCGGGTGAGGTGACGTCGGCGAATCCCTCACGCACCGCTTCGGGATCGAGGGCGAGCGCTCCGCCGCCGATGAAGGCCTCGGTGGCGGCCAGCGCGGCGGCGGCATTGCGTGCCTGGTGCGCGCCGAAGACCGGGATGAAGACCTCGTCGTACGTGCCGGAGAGTCCTTGCAGCGAGAGCAACTGTCCGCCCACGGCGACCGTGCGATCGAGTACGGCGAAGTTCCTGCCCTCCCACGCGGATGTGACGCCAACCTCCTCGATGCGCGCCTCGAGCACCGCGGCAGCATCGGGCTCCTGGTCGCAGATGACCGCGAAGGACCCCGGCTTGATGATGCCGGCCTTCTCGGCGGCGATGAGGTCGATGCGGTCGCCCAGGATGTCGGCGTGGTCCATCGAGACGCGGGTGACGACGGAGACGGTCGGCTCGCACACGGACGTCGCATCCCAGGTGCCCCCGACACCGACCTCGACGACGGCCACATCGACCGGCGCGTCGGCGAAGGCGGCGTAGGCGATCGCCGTCAGGGTCTCGAAGTAGGTCACAGGCGTGCCGCCCTCGGCCTCCGCACTGGCGTCCACCGAGGCGATGAAGGGTGCGACATCGCCGGCGACAGCCATGAACTGGTCGACGGAGATCACCTCACCGTCGATCTCGATGCGCTCACGCATGTCTGTCAGGTGCGGGCTGGTGTAGAGGCCCGTCCGCAGGCCGAGGGCCCGCAGGAGTGAGGCGATCATCCGGGCGGTCGAGGATTTGCCGTTGGTTCCGGTCACCTGGATCACCGGGTAGGCCAGCTGCGGCGCACCGAGCAGGTCCATGATCGCGCTGATCCGCGACAGTGAGGGATCGATGGCGTTCTCCGGCCACCGCCCGAGGAGTTGGGCCTGCAGTTCGGCATAGCTCTCGGGCGGGGAATCGGTCACGTCCATCACCCTAGTGGCGGCCTCCTAGGATGGGCCGCCATGAGCCCCCGCCTCCCGGACAAGCCCAGCATCGACGGCATCGAACAGCGCTGGGTCGAGGCGTGGGAAGAGCAGGGCACCTACCTCTTCGATCGCACTCGTCCGCGCGATGAGGTCTTCTCCATCGACACCCCACCACCGACTGTGAGCGGCTCCCTGCACGTCGGCCACGTCTTCTCCTACACGCACACCGACTGCATCGCGCGCTACAAGCGCATGCGCGGCTACTCCGTCTTCTATCCGATGGGCTGGGACGACAACGGCCTGCCGACTGAGCGCCGGGTGCAGAACTACTTCGGCGTCCGGTGCGATCCATCGCTGCCCTATGACCCGGCGTTCGAGCCCCCGGCGGAGCCGGACCCCAAGCAGCAGGTGCCCATCTCACGGCGCAACTTCGTCGAACTGTGCGAGCGCCTGACCGTCGAGGACGAGGTTGTCTTCGAGGAGCTGTGGCGCCGCCTCGGGCTGTCCATCGACTGGACGCAGACCTACCAGACCATCGACGACAATGCGCGCGCCGTGTCGCAGCGTGCATTCCTGCGCAACCTCGCGCGAGGTGAGGCGTATCAAGCCGAGGCACCCACTTTGTGGGATGTCACCTTCCGCACGGCCGTCGCCCAGGCCGAGCTCGAGGATCGCGAGCGGCCCGGCGCCTACCACCGCATCGGCTTTGCGCGCACCGATGGCGGTGAGCCGGTCTACATCGAGACGACACGGCCCGAGCTCATCCCTGCGTGCGTTGCGCTCGTGGCACACCCCGATGACGAGCGCTATCAGCCGCTCTTTGGTTCGACGGTGCGCACGCCGCTCTTCGGTGTCGAGGTGCCCGTCGTGGCGCACGCCCTCGCCGACCCGGAGAAGGGTTCGGGCATCGCCATGATCTGCACCTTCGGCGATCTCACCGACGTCACGTGGTGGCGCGAGCTCCAGCTGCCCACCCGGCCCATCATCGGCTGGGATGGCCGGATCCTCGCCGAGACACCCGCCTGGATCGAGGGCGCGGACGCGCAGGCGGCGTACGCCGGCCTCGCCGGCAAGACGGCGCACTCGGCCAAGGAGGCGATCGTCGCCCTGCTTCGCGAGTCGGGCGACATGGTCGGCGACCCGCGCGAGATCACGCACGCGGTGAAGTTCTTCGAGAAGGGCGACCGGCCGCTGGAGATCGTGACGACGCGGCAGTGGTACCTCACCAATGGCGGTCGCGGACCGCAGTTGCGCGAAGAGCTGCTCGCGCGAGGCCGCGAGCTGCGCTGGCATCCGGCGCACATGCAGGTGCGCTACGAGAACTGGGTCGAGGGCCTCAACGGCGACTGGCTCATCTCCCGGCAGCGATTCTTCGGCGTACCCCTGCCGCTGTGGTACCCCCTCGATGCCGACGGCAATCCCGACTACTCGTCGCCGCTCGTCCCCGCGGATGCCGACCTGCCCATTGATCCGTCCAGCGATGCGCCCGCCGGCTACTCCGAGGACCAGCGCGGCAAGCCCGGCGGCTTCATCGGCGATCCGGATGTCATGGATACGTGGGCCACGTCCTCGCTCAGCCCCCAGATCGCCGGCGGCTGGACGCGCGATGAGGATCTGTGGTCGCGCGTGTTCCCCATGGATCTGCGTCCGCAGGCGCACGAGATCATCCGCACCTGGCTCTTCTCGACCGTCGTCCGCAGCCACCTGGAGTTCGATCGCCTGCCGTGGAGCGATGCCGCAATCAGCGGATGGATCCTCGATCCGGATCGCAAGAAGATGAGCAAGTCCAAGGGCAACGTCGTCACTCCGATGGGCCTGCTCGATGAACACGGCTCTGATGCAGTGCGCTACTGGGCAGCATCGGGACGCCCCGGCACCGATACGGCCTTCGACGTTGGGCAGATGAAGATCGGCCGCCGCCTGGCGATCAAGATCCTCAATGCATCAAAGTTCGTCCTCGCGTTCGAGCCCGAGGGGACCGGCTCGGCCGGCTCGTCCGTCCTCGACGCCTCAGCAGTGACGGCGCCCCTCGATCGCGCGATGCTGGCCGACCTCGCCGAGACGGTGCGCCAGGCAACGGCTGCCTTCGAGGACTTCAACTACACCCGGGCGCTGGAGCTCGCGGAGACCTTCTTCTGGTCGTTCACGGATGACTATGTCGAGCTCGTCAAAGACCGGGCGTACGGAGGGCAGGGGCCTGAGGGGGCAGCCTCAGCCAAGGCGGCCCTCGCCATCGCACTGAGCGTGCAACTGAGGCTCTTCGCGCCCTTCCTGCCGTTCGTCACCGAAGAGGTGTGGTCGTGGTGGCAGGAGGGTTCGGTGCATCGGGCCTCCTGGCCGAGCGCCGACGAAGTCCTCGTTATGGCTGGGGACGGCGATCGTGCGCTCGTGGCCGACACGGCGATTGCCCTCTCGCTGGTCCGCAGGGCAAAGAGCGAGGCGAAGGCGTCGATGAAGGCCGAGGTCGCCAGCGCCGTGGTGCGCGGTCCGGCGGACTCCCTCGCGCGCCTGGAGACCATCGCCGGCGATCTCAAGGCAACCGGCGCGATCGCGGACCTGAGTTTCGCTCCCGAGGGTGACGGCATCAGCGTGGACGTGACGCTGGCTCCCACGGCAAGCTAGACGCGGGCCCGTCCACCGGCGGCTGAACTAGTGCGGACGCGCATTGTGGCGGATTGACCACTCGGCCGCAGCAGCATCGAAATCACCCTGGACCGAGCCTAGGTCCCACACCTGCGCCAAACCATCGAGTGGGTCCTCCACTGTCATCCGCACCACGCACGGTCGCTGACGGAGGAACGCGTCGACGTTGGCGGTCACGGTATCGACGTACGTTGCGGCTACCTCTGCCCAGTCGGCGTCGGAGTATGGCTCTCGCCGGGAGATGATGCCGTAGCCGAACGAGCGAAGTATCGAGATGCGGCCACGATGGCGCTCACGGAAACTGTCGATGACCGCGTCGCGATCACGGGAGAGGTGCACGTAGACCGGCTCATCGCCGAAGCGTTCACCCAGTGCTCCGAGCATCCAGGTCAGTCGATTATCGGCCTCCGCGTGCCAGTCCGGGTAGTCCAGGCGCTGACTGCCGAGCATCGACGCGCGCGACTCATGGCCGCTGGTGTAGTTAATCGCGTGCTCCAGGGAGCGGGTGAAGGTCGTCGTGCCAGACCGACCGGTCCCCAGGCAGAAGATCCGCACGGACTAGGCGGATTCCTTGCGGACACGTCGCTTCGGAGTCTCCACCTCGCGTGGGACCAGCGTCGGCAGGACGTTGTCGCGGACCGTCTCCTCGGTGACGACGACCTTGGCGACGTCTGAGCGGCTCGGCACGTCGTACATGACGTTGAGGAGGACCTCCTCGAGGATCGCCCGCAGGCCACGCGCGCCGGTGCCGCGCTTGAGGGCCTGGTCAGCGATCTCACCGAGTGCCTCGTCGGTGAACTCGAGCTCGACGCCGTCGAGCTCGAAGAGCTTCTGGTACTGCTTCACCAGCGCATTGCGCGGCTCGGTGAGCACCTGCATCAGGGCGTCGCGGTCAAGTTTGGACACCGAGGTGAAGACCGGCAGGCGCCCGATGAACTCGGGGATCATGCCGAACTTCAACATGTCCTCAGGCATGACGTAGCCGAAGATGTCGTCGGGATCGGTGTCGGTGATCGTCTGGCCATCCTCGGGCACGAGATCGAAGGTGAAGCCGACACGCTTCTTGCCGATGCGCTGCTCGATGATCGTGTCGAGCCCGGCGAAGGCGCCGCCGACGATGAAGAGGACGTTGGTGGTGTCGATCTGGATGAACTCCTGGTGGGGGTGCTTGCGCCCACCCTGAGGAGGCACAGAAGCCGTGGTGCCCTCGAGGATCTTGAGCAGTGCCTGCTGGACACCCTCACCCGAGACATCGCGCGTGATCGAAGGGTTTTCACTCTTGCGAGCAACCTTGTCGATTTCGTCGATGTAGATGATGCCCGTCTCGGCGCGCTTGACGTCGTAGTCGGCGGCCTGGATCAGCTTGAGGAGGATGTTCTCGACGTCCTCGCCGACGTAGCCTGCCTCGGTGAGCGCCGTGGCGTCCGCGATGGCGAACGGGACATTGAGCATCCGCGCGAGCGTCTGCGCGAGCAGCGTCTTGCCGGAGCCGGTCGGGCCAAGGAGCAGGATGTTGGACTTCGCCAACTCGACCGACTCGTCGCGACCGCGGACGTTGGCGCCGGCCTGCACACGCTTGTAGTGGTTGTAAACCGCCACGGACAGGGCCTTCTTGGCGACCTCTTGCCCGATGACGTAGCTGTCGAGGAACTCGTAGATCTCGCGCGGCTTGGGCAACTCATCGAAGGGCACATCGGCCGAGTCGTTGAGCTCTTCCTCGATGATCTCGTTGCACAGATCGATGCATTCATCGCAGATGTAGACGCCGGGCCCGGCAATGAGCTTCTTGACCTGCTTCTGGCTCTTGCCACAGAAGGAGCACTTGAGGAGGTCACCCCCATCACCGATGCGCGCCACGGCTACTCCTTCGATCTCGGGCAGGCGAACGCCTCCGAGTCTCCGACGGTACCCCCATGTGGGGGCCGGTGGGGGTGATTGCGCCCCCGGCGCGTTCAGCCGACAGCGGACGAGACCTGCTCAGGAGACCGCGAGCACCTTGCGGGACGCGATGACCTGGTCGATGATCCCGAACTCGCGGGCACCTTCGGCGGTGAGGATGCGATCGCGCTCGATGTCCTGCTCGATCTGCTCCTTGGAGCGCCCCGTGTGATGGGACAGGATCGTCTCCATCTCCTCGCGCATGCGCAGGATCTCGTTGGCCTGGATCTCCACGTCGGACGCCTGTCCTCCGCCCTCGGTGTAGGGCTGGTGGATGAGGATGCGCGCGTGCGGGAGCGCGAAGCGCTTGCCCGGCGTGCCTGCGGCGAGAAGCACAGCGGCAGCCGATGCGGCCTGCCCGAGGCAGACGGTCTGCACCTGGGGCTTGACGAACTGCATCGTGTCGTAGATCGCCGTCATCGCGGTGTAGGAGCCGCCGGGTGAGTTGATGTAGATCTGGATGTCACGGTCGGGGTCCATCGACTCGAGGACGAGCAACTGGGCCATGACGTCGTCGGCCGACGCATCGTCGATCTGTACGCCGAGGAAGATGACTCGCTCTTCGAAGAGCTTGGTGTAGGGATTGTGCACGCGCTCGCCGTTGGCGCTGCGCTCACGGAACTCAGGAAGGATGTAGCGGGCCTGCGGGACCTGGAGCCCTGAGTGGGTGCGCATGCGATCTCCTTCGGTGCTCAGGTCGGCGTTCACTTCGAGGCTCCGGGCGCATCGGCCGAGGTGGAGTAGACGTGGTCGATGAGGCGGTAGTCGCGGGCTTCCTCGGCCGTGAACCAGCGGTCACGGTCGGAGTCGGCCTCGATCTCCTCGACGCTGTGGCCGCTGTGCTCGGCGATGAGCTGCGCCATGCGCTTCTTGATGAAGAGCATCTGCTCGGCCTGGATCTTGATGTCCGACGCGGTGCCACCGATGCCGCCGAGCGGCTGATGCATCATGATGCGCGTGTTGGGGGTGGCGTAGCGCTTGCCCGGAGCACCGGCGCACAGCAGGAACTGCCCCATGGAGGCAGCGAGTCCCATCGCGATTGTCGTCACGTCGTTGGGGATCAACTGCATGGTGTCGTAGATGACCATGCCCGCGGTGATCGAACCACCGGGAGAGTTGATGTAGAGGGTGATGTCCTTGTCGGGATCCTCCGCTGCGAGCACCTGCAGCTGCTTGGCGATGCGGTTGGAGTTTTCGTCGCGCACCTCGCCCTCGAGCCAGACAATGCGCTCGCGCAGGAGACGCTCGTCGAGCATGTCACCGAAGCCCGCCATGCTCGGTGCGCCAGTCCGCAGATCGATGCTCACGCGAATCTCCTCTCGATCGGCCAGATCCCTGACCGCCTGACGACCCTAACGCCGGGCCGGCCGCCGTTAGTCCCAGCCCCGGTCGTGTTCGCCGTGGGCGTAGGGGTGAGGCTCGGTCAGGCCTCGGCCTCGGCCTCGCGCAGCTGCTCGTCGAGGACCTCGAGGTCGACCGGACGGCCCGAGGCATCGACGACACGCGCCTGCTGGGTCACGACGGCCAGCGCCTTGCCCCGGCGGATGTCGCTGATCGCCATGGGCAGCTGACCTGCCTGGACCAGTGCTTGCGCGAAGGCATCGGGGGACATGCCGTAGCGAGGGGCGTTCTGCAGCAGCCAGGACGAGAGTTCGGATTCGCCCACGGAGATCTCCTCGGCTTCGGCGATGCGATCGAGGAGCAGGCGACTGCGCAGGCCATCACGCGCTTCGCGCTCGACCTCGGCGCGATGCTCATCGTCACCCGCGTGGCCATCGGCGAAGTGGTCCTCGACCTCCTGGCGCACGACACCCTCGGGCAGCGGGAAATCGGCCAGCGCGAGCAGCGCATCGTGGACCTTGCCTCGCGCCTGCATGCCCTGCTCCAGCACGCGCACCCGGCCCATGCGGGTCCGGATGTCGTCGCGGAGCTCGCCGATCGTGTCGAACTCCGATGCGAGCTGGGCGAAGTCGTCGTCAGCCTCGGGGAGATTGCGCTCGCGCACGGCCGAGACGGTGACCTTGACCGTCAGCGGGCGGCCGGCGTACTCCCCCGCCTCCGGGGTGAATTCGAAGGTCCTCTCCTCACCTGCTGTCGCGCCGCGGACGGCGTCGTCGAAGCCGGGCAGCATGCCGTCGGTGCCCAACTCATAGGACAGCGCGTGGCCCGACAGGTCCTCGATGGAGTTGCCGTCGGGCTCGTAGCCAAAGAGGTCAACCAGGAGCACGTCTCCATCCGCTGCCGCGCGCTCCACCGGGGAGAGGGAGGCGAAGCGACCACGCAGACCGGTCAACTGCTCGTCGACATCGTCGTCGGTGACGACCGCGTCGTCGACCTCGACGGCGATGCCGGCATAGTCGGGCAGGTCGAACTCAGGACGCACGTCGACCTCGGCCGTGAAGGTCAGCGTCTGCCCGTCGGCGATCTCGGTGACGTCGACCTCGGGCCGACCCAGGGGCACGATGGAGTTTTCGCGCAGCGCCTCCTCGTAAGCCTTCGGCAGCACATCGTTGACGGCCTCCTCGAGCACCGCGGCGCGACCCACTCGCTGGTCGATGATCCGGGCGGGGACCTTGCCCTTGCGGAAGCCAGGGATGGAGACCTGCTTCGCGATCGCGGCGTAGGCCGCATCCAGGCTCGGAGCAAGCTCGTCGAAGGGCACCTCGACGGTGAGCTTCACGCGCGTCGGGCTGAGGGTCTCGGTGCTGCTCTTCACTGACGTCTCCTACGGCTGATGAGTCGAATCAGCCTACTTGCCCTCCGGCTGAACCTCTCGGCGGCGGCTGGGCCGCCTCACCATGTGCCTGTCGGGGTACCCGGATTTGAACCGGGGGCCTCCTGCTCCCAAAGCAGGCGCGCTACCAAGCTGCGCCACACCCCGCGTGCCTGCATTCGCGCAGGCGACGTCAGTCTAGGGGCGATCGATGCACCGGCCGTCAGGGGCGCTGGTCAGGGGCGCGAAGTGCATCCATGTGAGCGGGTACCCTTAGGGCTCGCACGTTCGCGGGTGTAGCTCAATGGTAGAGCCCCAGCCTTCCAAGCTGGTGGTGCCGGTTCGATCCCGGTCACCCGCTCCGCAGTCACGACGGCAACGAAAACGACGGCTAGTCGCGCCGTTGGCATCGCATTCACGCGACGAAGCGTCGTTTTCGGCCGCGGGATGCTCTGCCGAGCGGCACTCCCACGCAACTAGGCTCCCCACATGACCA
>Ga0129342_1000245_pt1 | contig 21823 bp, 18 predicted proteins | sample CPBDNA_5_FD_94426 | JGI IMG/M metagenome (GOLD analysis project Ga0129342, IMG submission 94426) | Freshwater to marine salinity gradient microbial communities from Chesapeake Bay, USA - CPBay_Sum_15_0.2_DNA | ecosystem: Environmental > Aquatic > Marine > Coastal | place: USA: Chesapeake Bay...
AAGAATCGCTGATAGTTGTATTTAATGATACAATTAAATCATTTCCTAAGAAAGATTCGCTTCCCTCATTTGCTTTTAAATCTATGATCAAATCATCTTTTGTCAGTTCATGTTGGTTTTCAGGAATTGTCAATCCATTCAATACATTTCTTGTGACTTTTACAGGATCAAGATTATCAATTGACTTCATAGCATCCTTTATTTCATCTCCAAACTTCATTTTCATATTTTTGAAATTTGGGCTCAAAGTCAAAGTTCCAAACTCTTTGATTTCATCAGAAAATAGTACTTCTTTAATATTTAATTCATCTAAGATTATCTCTTCTTGATCTTTAATGAATGCAGTTATTTCATCGTTATTAAGCAAAACTTTTAAGCTTTGGAGCGGTTGTCTAACTTTTATATTAGCTTTTTTTCTTACTGCTCTTCCAGACTCAATTATTTTTTTCAATGAGTCAACTTTCTCAATTAATTCATTATCGATTTTATCATTATCGCATTTAGGAAAATCTGATAGATGAATGCTGTCTTTGTTCTCATTTTTATCCGCAGAAGTTATATTCAAATACATTCTTTCTGTTACAAACGGAAGAACAGGCGATAAGACTTTAATTAAATCCAAAATCACATCATATAGAGTCTGATAAGCTATATATTTATCTGAATCATTCTCACTTTTCCAAAATCTTCTTCTATTTCTCCTTATATACCAATTTGATAAATCATCTAAGAAGGTTTCTACATTTTTTAATAGCTTATCTACTTCAAAATTTTCATAATTCAATTTTGCGCTAGCATTTAATTGCTGCGATTTTGAAATAATCCAATTATCTAATAAAGTTAAATCTTTGGGATTTATTTTTTGTGAGTGCGGAGAAAACTTATCAAGATTTGCATAGGTACAGAAAAACGAATAAATATTCCATAGACTAATCAACTTTTTTCTGACTTCGTCAGCTTTATCATATCCAAATAATAAGTTATTTTCTACATTTTGTTTTGCATACATCCATCTCATTACATCGACACCCATCTTTTCAGCTGCATCATCGAACCAGATGGCATTACCTGCAGATTTATGCATTTCATCACCTTTTTCGTCTTTTACTAACGCATGTCCAAGCAAAGTTTTAAATGGTGCTTTTCCTTCTAAGAATGATGACATTGCTAATAATGAATAAAACCAGTTTCTAAACTGTCCAGGAAAACATTCTGTAATAAAATCAGCTGGAAACCATTCTTCCCAATAGCTTTTATCTTCAAAATATTTCATTGTAGAAAAAGGCACGATTCCAGCATCTAGCCAAGGATTTCCTACATCTTCAATTCTTGTTCCAATGAGTCCAGATTTAGGATGTTTAATTTTAACATAGTCAACCCAAGGTCTATGCGGGGTATTTCCATCAAATTTTTCCCATCCTTCAACAGCTAATTCTTTAAGTTCTTCTTTAGAACCAACAACATGAAATGTTCCATCCTCAAATGTCCAAATCGGCAAGGCTAATCCCCAGAATCTCTTCTTTGAAATCATCCAATCTCCCATATTGTCTAACCAATCATGCTCTCTATCTCTTCCCCAGCTTGGAATCCAATCAATTTCATCTACGATAGATTTAATTTTATTTCTCCAATCCATATTGATATACCATTCGTCAACCTGTTTAAAGACTAATTCATCTCCAGATCTCCAACAGTGAGGATATATATGAGGATAATCTTCAACATATAGAAGAAGATCTCTTTCTTTTAAATTGGAAATAATTTTCTGAGCAGTTTCAGGATCAGTTACACTTAAACCAGACATAAAATCAAAACCTTGAATAAAATTTGCTTGATTATCAATTGGAGAAATTTCAACAAAACCTTCTCTTTTACATATTTTATTATCGATAGCACCACATCCACCAGCCATGTGAACAAACCCTGTTCCTTCTCCCTCAACAACCATATCGTTACCTTCAGAATCTTTTCCACCATCAATAATGATATGACAATCTATGGCTGACTTATCTTGCAAATTGCTTGTATCATGAATTGGATAACCCCCTTTAGAGCTTTGAGGCTCTAAATGATCAAATGGTCCTTGGTATGTTAAACCAATTAATTTTTCACCTTTAATGACTTCTAAAATTTCATATCCGCCACGTTCTTTGAAAATTTGATCTAATGTTTTTAGTTTTGGAACACCATCTACCCAATTTTTTTTCTCTGAAAATTCTTTATTTAATCGTTGATATTTTAAATTTGTTTCAGCTACAAAATAAGTTGATCCATCATTAGCCTTTATTTTTGCGTAATTTATTTTTTTGTTTACCGCAACAGCAATATTTGATGAAAGAGTCCAAGGTGTCGTTGTCCAAATTAAAATATTTTCATTTTCTTTATCTTTTAAAGGAAACTTTACAAAAACACCTTTATGCACTGTAAGCTTTCTTCCCTCAATAATCTCCATCTGTGAATATGAAGTACCAGATCTTCCAGACCAAGGAACTACATCAGTTCCTCTATAGATTTTTCCATCTTCATGTAATTTTTTTAAAAAAGCCCAAATTGCATAATTGTTTTCTTCGGACATGGTGAAATAAGAATTATTCCAATCCATCCAATATCCTAGTCTTATAGATTGATTCTTTTGTACTTCAGAAAATTTCTCAACACGCTCTTTACAAAGATTTACAAACTTTTCTATGCCTAAATCTTCAACTTCTTTCTTTGATTTAATTCCAAGTTCTTTTTCCACTTCAATTTCTACCCAAAGGCCTTGACAGTCGAAACCATTTTGATATCTCAATTGATGACCATTCATTGATTTATATCTTTGATAAAGATCTTTTAACGTTCTACCCCAAGCATGATGAACGCCCATAGGATTATTAGCAGTGATGGGTCCATCAAGAAAGCTCCATTTTGGACCGTTGGAGTTTTTTTCGACTAGTTTTTCAAAAGTTTTATTTTTGGACCAATAATCGAGTATTTCATGTTCATTTTTAACAAAATCAACTTTTGGATTTTCTTTCTTTATACTCATAATTAACTATGAACTTATAAGAAAAGGGGAATTATTGCAATTGTATAGAAATTATCTTGTAATAGTAATAAATCTTGATGAAGAGCCACGCTTAACAAGAAATAGTACTTTTGATTCATTATCAAATTTTGACATTTCAGAAAGAAAATCTTTTGTGCTATAAATCTTTTTACGTCCAACACGTATGATAATGTCTCCTTCTTGAAGCCCTGCTTCTTCTGCTGGGCTATTATCTTCAACTCCAGTAACAATTACTCCTTGGATATTTGAAGGATTTTTTTCATTTAATTTGTATTTATTAATTAAATCTTCGCTAGGGTTTTCTAATAATAATCCAAATTCATAATTGACATTTGTAGTAGCAGCCACTGTGTCTTCTCTTTCTTCAAGAGTGACATATATATTTTTCTTTTTATTATCTCTGTAAATACCAAGCTTAACTCTTGAACCTGGATCAGTACTAGAAACAAGGTTTTTAAGTTCAGAACCATTACTGATTTCTTTTCCTTCGAAAGAAACAATCACATCTCCCTCGACTAAATCAGATTTAGAAGCTGGACTGCCTTCAACAATGTCACTTACAATAGCTCCATTTCGAGTTTGAAGTTCCAATGTCTCATATAAATCTTCATTTATATCTTGCATGTAAATTCCTAAGAAAGATCTAACAACATATCCTTTAGTAATAAGATCATTCATTACTTTTTTAACCATAGTTGAAGGAATTGCAAAGCCAATACCAGCATTAGCTCTTCCACCTCCTGAAGCAATAGCAGCATTAATACCAATTAACTCACCATTCATATTTAAAAGAGCGCCTCCACTATTTCCGGGATTTATTGCTGCATCTGTTTGAATAAAGTTTTGATAAGTATTTAAGTTATTCATTACATCGTTTCTACCTAACGCACTAACAATTCCAGCAGTGACAGTATGACTTAATGATGCAGAAAAAGGGCTTCCAATAGCTATTACCCATTCTCCTACTCTTACTGCTTCAGAATCTCCCAAATCAACAGCTTTAATATCGTCTGCTTCTATTTGAAGTACAGCTAAATCAGTAGCTTTATCTAATCCAATAACAGTTGCCTCAAAAATACGCTTATCAAGTAATTGGACCTTAATTTCTTCAACTGGCTTCTGAGATTTTTCATCAAAAATAACATGATGATTAGTGACTATATATGCATTTTCATCATCGACAATAACACCTGAACCAAGAGATTTACTTTCATACGCATCTGGAATTTCTCTGCCCCAATATCTGTAAAAGTTTTGAACATCTCTGTCCAATTGAACGGTATTTGTTGTAGTGATAGTCACTACTGATTGGTTAACTTCTTCTGCAATGTCAGCAAAAGAATTAAAAAATTCATATGCTTTTGATTGCGCAAATGAAGTTGAAACAAATAATAAAATAAATGTTAGTTTTTTCATCATATTTATCTGAAATGATTTAATCACCATAAAGTTCCTTAATTATTTAATCCTGTTTTTAAAAAATCTTTAAACTCTTCCACGTTTCTTGTTAGACCAGGAAACTCTGATATTACTTTATCATCACTATCTAAAATTACATAATAAGGTAAAGCAGCAGTTTCAAATCGATTGATTTGGTACTCTCTTTTCTCTAAGTATCCTTCTCCTGCATCGGTATATAAACTAACAAGGACATATTCGGACATTAGTTCTTCAACTGAATTAATGCTAAATATATTTGTTTCCATCCATCTACAGTTTGTACACGTAACACCTGTAAAATCAATAAAGATATTTTTATTATGCTCTGCAGCAATAATGAATGCATCATTTAAATTATTATTCCAAACAAGATTGGATTGATATTTCTTGGGAGGTAAATAAGATTTGATATTACCATTAATATCATAACCATGATTTCCAGCTGCTAAATAAGTTCCAAAAAATATAAAAGCAAGAGCAAATAATGATCTTTGAATTGAAAAAGTAACTGGAGAATCATTTTTAAACTTAATTAATCCAAAAATATATAAGCCAGTTAATAGCATTATTAATGCCCATAAATATAAAACAACTTCATATGTAAAAATATTCCAATTCCACACCAAGTCAGTATTACTGATAAATTTGAAAGCAGCTGCCAGCTCTAAGAAACCCATCACTACTTTTACAGAATTTAGCCATCCTCCAGACTGAGGTAATTTTGTTAAATAATGCGGAAAGAGAGCTAGAAAGAAAAATGGAGAAGCAAACGCTAAACTAAACATCAACATCCCAATTATTGGCCAAAACCATTCCCCTTGAGAGGCAGCAACCAATATTAATCCCATAAATTGAACAGTACATGTGAATGAAGTTAAAGTAAAAGTTAAAGCCATAAATAAAATACCTACATAACCTTCTGAATTTTCCTTTTGCAATGAAAGTCTTCTCAATGATTCAGGTATTTCAATCTCATAAAATCCAAATAAAGACATTGCAAAATAAATAAATAAAAATGCTATAAACATATTAACTATTGGATTTGCAGCAAGCTGATTTGCACCAGATGCACCTAAAAGAATTGCTAACATCATTCCTAAAAAAGTAAATGTTAAAACAATGCCTAACATATAAACAGAAGCACTTTTTACAGGAGAAGAATTAGCATTCTCACTTCTATGCATAAAAAATGAAATGGTGATTGGAATCATAGGAAAAACACATGGAGTTAAAAGAGCAAGAAAGCCCATACTCATAGCAAGAACAAGAAAAGAGCTTATATTATTATCAGCAATAGCTAAAATAGAGTCTTTATCAAAATCAAAATTTTCAAAAACAAAATCAGATCTTATGGGACCTGATTTAATATCAAAGGTCGCTGTTTTAGTAATTTGGTTAGGTGGATAACATAAGCTATTATTACAAACCTGGTAATCAATAATTACGTCTACATTGTAGGTACCATTTGGCAAATCATCTTTTAATTCTAATGGAATACTAAATTGGGGAGTACCTTCATGATATTTAGTAATATTCCCAAACCCTTCGTCAAATTTTTCTATTGGCTCAGGCTCAATGACTCTTCCAGACTTATTAACAATATCTGATTCAATAATAAATTTTGTAGAGGATGGGCCTTCAGGCACATCATATACCGCGTAAATCCTCCACGTAAAATCAAGTTCAGCGTTTATATCAATAATCGCAACTTCACCTTGATTCACATCGTCAATATTTACAGTAAATTGAACTGGATCGCTAAACTGAGCCCAAAGAATATTTAAGAATGATAATGTTAAAAAAAACTTTTTCATGTTGGGCTATGAAAATAATCTTTTCTTAATTCTTGTCCAAAAAGTTTCTTTTTTTGTTTCAAGTGGAACATTTATAGCATTTTCAAGCTCTACCAAAAGATTTTCAATAGATGAATTAGCTGCTATTTCGCCAGATTCAATGAACTGTTCAGTCTTATCAAAAGCAGACCAATGAAGGTTGTCATGTTTAGGCTTAATTACAAAATTTGCTTTACTCAATAAAAATGAATTTAGATGTGATACTGATATATCTCTTGATCTTGTAGAAATCTCAATGATGTTTGATGGTTCAGGTTGATTATCTACCCCTCTAGTAATATTTACTGCAATGATAAAGTCGCAATTATCGATAAGCGGGGTTACTGGAGTTGGCAACGCAACTCCACCATCAACAAGCATACGCTCATCTTTAAATGTTGGCTCTATAAAACCAGGAATTGATGAACTTTGAACTACTGCATCAATTAAATTACCAGATTTATATATGATTGAGTTTCCAGAAATCAAATCTGTAGTTGTAACCAATAAAGGTATCTTTAAATCACTAAATTGTTTACTTCCAAAAAGAATTTCTGCTGCTTTTGCTAATCTTTCATTCTTGATAATTGATTTTCTATTAGAGCTCACCATTAAGACATATTGATTTTTGATTTGCTTCATAATTTGAGAAAAAATAGATTCATCTTCTTCAGAATTAGCAATATATCTAAATCCTAAATCGTTAAAATTTTCACCTTGTATGTGTTCAAGATATTTTGACTCTACCACTTTAGCATTATGATGTGAAGCATACATAGCTCCAATCATTGATCCAGCGCTTGTTCCTGCAACGATATCAGGAACAATACCATTTGCTTCAAGAACTTTCAATACTCCGATATGGCATGCACCTCTTGCTCCACCGCCACCTAATGCTAATCCAATTTTTAAACTCTTATACATTGCTTCCTGGCTTTATTGCAGGTACTCCCAGTAGCTCGCTTGGAATATTGTCTTTATCAAAAATTTTAGCTTTTTGAAAAGTAATTGAAAAAAAGTTATCATGAATGAACACTGGAGAAAGGCTTCTATCGACAATCACTCCAACTCCAACTACATTGCCTTTAAATTGAGCAATAAGATCAATGACTTCTTTTATTGATCCACCAGTACTAAGTACATCTTCAATAATTAGAATTTTCTCATTTTCATTAACTTTAAATCCTCTTCTTAACTTCATCTTTCCTTCAAATCGTTCAGAAAATATTGTCTTTTTATTTAGTTGCCTTCCAACTTCTGTACCTAAAACAATCCCACCAATTGCAGGAGAAATAACTTTATCAATATCTAGATGAGAAAAGTGATTTGATAATATTTCACCAAACATAGACAGATACTTTGGATACTGTAAAACTTTTGCACATTGAAAGTATGTATCACTTCGCAGACCAGATGATAAAATAAAGTGGCCATGCATAAGTGCTTTGGTTTCTTCAAAAATTTTTATGAAATCTTTATCCATTTAATCCTCTTAGTTGATTTAAATACTTTTTAGCAGAATTACGAATTGAAATGTGATCTTTATTCCCAGAGAAAATAATTCCTCTAGATACATTTATTAAGGTCGTATCCATATTCTTCTCATTAATTTTAAGGACGCTTTGCAAATCTCCTCCTTGTGCTCCAATCCCAGGAATTAAAAAAGGTAAATCTGTTGAATTTCTAACTTTCATGAGTGCATCATCATTAGTTGCCCCTACTACAAGACCAATATTTTGCTGACTATTTAATGCTTCACATAAAGAAATTACTTTTGAATAAATATCTTCTTGAATAAAGGTTGAAGATTTATTTGATGTTCGGCATAATACATAAGCACCCTTAGATGAATTTGAAATAAATGGCTCAATTGATTCTTCTCCCATATAAGGATTTACCGTTATAGCATCGCAATTAAAATGATTGAAAAATGCATTAGCATAATGTAAACCAGTGTTTCCTATATCCCCTCTTTTTGCATCGGCTATAACAACATGATCACTGCCAATATGTTTCATTAAATTTTCAAGCCAGTAATATCCCTTTGAACCCCACTCTTCAAAAAAAGCAAGATTTGGTTTATAAGCAGAGGTTAAATCTCTTGTTGCATCGACTATCATCATAGAATAATCCATTAATTCATCAATGGATACATCATCATGAAAATATTTTTTATCAATATCTAGCCCAACACAAAGATTTGAATTTTTATCGGAAATATTTGTTTTTAGTTTATTAATGAATGAAATCACGAAGAAATTTAAGCTATTCTATCATAGCAAACAAATGGCTTCATACTAGAATTAAAAGTTTTTAATATTGGAATATGGAAACATCTACCGGACTATCAGAAACTCGGATTATTGCTTCAACAAATGTTTTTCAAATAGAACAAATTGAGAAGATTGGTAAAGCTGATTATCCAAAGCTTATTGAAATATCATTACACCTTGCAAAAGAATACGGTAAACAGGCAGTTTTCACAAAAGCTTCAATTGAAAAATACTTTAATACTGAAAAATCTCTTCCTTTTATTGCAAGATATCAAAACGAAATTATCGGATACATTATTGGAATCCCCCTAGAAGAACTAACTATGGAGCCTTGGGCATTGAATGATGAAAATTATGGAAAACATAACACTTTATATACCTATGCTTTTGTAATAATGGAAAAATATAAGTCCAATGGATATGCTAAAATGTTAAAAAGAGTATACTTAAGCTGGGCACAAAAAAGAGATAGAATCAGATATATTACAGGTCATGTTTTGTCTGGGACTACTGATACCAAAGACAAAAGTATCAAGATAATATCTTTTGAAGAAAATTGGCAAGGTACTGGAAAGTCATTTGAATATTATAGAAGATCTTTTGATCAAGGTGTTGAAAGTTCTATCTTCAGTCCGCCGTTCGAGGTTATTGTTGATTAGAAATAATATATCTTTTTTAAATGAGATTAATTCAGTTAATCAAAATTGGAAAAGAACTCAAGAATTTTTGGAGCGGCAATAGAAATGTGGGTTGAAAAAAATTTAAATTGTGAATGTTCTGGCATCTTCATTAATGAAAAAGCAAATCAAAAAGCCTACGATGCAATATGTAATATATGTTCAAAAAAAATTCAAATTAAAGCTTCAAAAAAAATATTTAAACCAAACAAAAATGGTGAACTAAAAATTTTAGGTTCAGAATATAAAACTACTTTGAAAAGTTTAAATCAGAGTAATGGATGGGATTTATATTTATTGGCTTATAATTTAGAAGATTACAAAATTGAACAAATTTTGATGATAAAATCATCTGAAATCAATGAAGAATGTGTAATACCAAGAAAAAAATTGGGACCTAATGCTAGAAGAGCTGGGTGGCAAGGCTGTTACATGAGCTTTAATTGGAATGATTCAGTAAATGTTATTTACAACAAATTATCTATCGATAAGACTAACTAAGATAAGTGAAGATGAAGATATCAAAATTGCAGGTATTACAGCCTCATCTAAACTCCACTGATTTCCAAAATAAACTGTAGCAACTATTCCTGATATAATTGAGCATATAGCTCCATACTTTGTTGCTTTATCCCAAAAGAATGCAGCAAGAAGAGTTGGAGTTATAGCAGTTCCATAAATTGTAAATGCATAAAGTGCTTTTTCAAAAATAGTTGTATCAGCAGCAAACATTCTTGAAACCAAATATGAAAAGAATCCTAGTGCCAACACAAAAATCCTGCTAAGAGTAACAATCATTTTATCTGAATATTTTTTATTTGAATACTTTAAGTAAATATCATTGATCAAAATAGTTGTAGGCACCAATAAAAAAGAGTCTGCAGTCGAAATTATTATACCAATAATTGTAGCAAGCATAACTGCTCCTACTATTGGTGGTAAAAAATTATAAGCTGCATATATCAACACATGTGATTCTTTTGCGATATCAGTAATCATGCTTGAACTAATCCATGCATTTGCAATAATTAAAGATTCTAAAATGACTACAGCAAAAAATAAAAGGAAGGTTGCCCTCTGTGCTGACTTAATAGATTCGCTTGCAAAAAATCTTTGATACATATTCGCATCACCAAGTATCAATAAAAATGATGGCAATGTAAAATTAATTACATCTCTTAAAGATAAAACACCAAATAAAGACATATTGTTTGGCATACCTTTAGCTTCAAAGCTAATTGCCATTCCTTCAAATCCGCCAGCTTGAAAAAATAAAATTGGTAATGCTATAACAAAGCAAGTAATCATCAAAATACCATTAGCAACATCGGTATAAGCAACACTTAATAATCCAGCCAAAACTGTATAAGCAACAATAAATAATGCTGCAATAATAGTTGCCTGATCTAAAGATAGGTTTGAACCTAAGTTGTCATGAAAAATAGTATAAATAACTGCGCCACCAGCATTAAACTGATAACTAACAATCACTAAATAAGCAGTTAAAAGTGCAATTACAGATAAAATCATAGCAACGTCACCGAAGCGTGAGCCAATAATTTCAGGTACGGTTAATTTTTCTGAAGCTCTTGCCTTTCCTGCAATTTTTGTAAGAGCTAGAACTCCAAGCATTCCTCCAATCGGTAATAGAAATCCAGCTACGCCTATTTCAAATGTTTTTCCTGCATTACCTAGAACAGATCCTGTACCCATCCAAGTTGCTGCCATAGTTCCGACTAAGATCCATGGTGATAATGATCTGCCTGCTACTGAAAAATCTTCCTGATTTTTAATTGAATCTGATTTGCTAAAACCAATCCAAAGCAAGGCAACAAGATAAATTGATATAATTAGATAATAAATCATTGTAATAGTTTATACATAATACATATATTATTTTTACAAATGCAATTACATTGGAAAATAATTATTGGATTAGTTTTAGGAGCTATATATGGCATCTTAAGCGCTGTAAATGGCTGGGATGGTTTTACTTCAGATTTTATTTCTCCATTCGGAACAATATTTTTAAACCTTTTAAAATTAATCGCAGTTCCTTTAGTTGTTTCTTCATTAATAACTGGAGTAGCATCGCTATCTGATACTAGAAAGCTATCAAGAATTGGTTGGAAAACAATAGCGCTTTATATTTCTACTACTGCTGTCGCGGTAAGTATTGGACTAATACTAGTTAATGTACTGGAACCTGGAAATGCTATTCCAGAAAGCTATCAAGAAAGCTTATCGCGTGAATATTTTAATACCGCTGCTGATAAACAAGAAGCTGCGGCATCTATTCAACAAAACAGAGGTCCACTTCAACCTCTTGTGGATATGGTTCCAGGTAATATTTTTTCCGCTGCATCAAATAATAGAAATATGCTCCAAGTTGTTTTTATTTCATTGATATTTGGAATTGCGTTAATTGGAATTGATAGAAAATATTCAAGACCTGTCTTAGAGTTTTTAGAAGGAATTAATCAAATGATTATTAAGCTTGTTGAAATGATAATGTATTTTGCTCCATTTGGAGTATTTGCATTAATTGCAAAAACAATAAGCTCTGTTACTGGAGATATTTCTCAAATTAGTGAAATACTTTCTGCTTTAGTCTTTTATATGGGTGTAGTCATATTAGGTTTATTTATTCATATGGGAATAACCTATATGACTTTATTAAAAGTATTTACCTCAATGGATATTAAACATTTTCTCAAATCAATGGCTCCTGTTCAACTTGTTGGCTTTTCAACTAGTTCAAGTGGAGCGACCCTACCAGTAACAATGAAACGCTGTGAAAAAGATCTTGGCATTTCTGAAGAAATTTCATCATTCGTTCTTCCTTTAGGTGCAACAATTAATATGGATGGAACTGCATTATATCAAGGAGTAGCAGCAGTATTTATTGCACAAGCAGTTGGTATAGATTTAACCTTAGCCAATCAATTTACAATCGTAGCAACAGCAGTGTTAGCTTCTATTGGTACTGCTGCCGTACCAGGAGCAGGAATCATTATGCTTATTATTATTTTAGAAGCTATTAATGTACCAAGTGAAGGCATTGCACTCATATTAGGAGTTGATCGAATTCTTGATATGATTAGAACTGCTACAAATGTAACTGGAGATGCTACTGTAGCTAGTGTTATGGATTCTTTAGAGCGCTAATCCATTTATCATATTTTTCTGAAATAGCATCTTTAATGTCTGAAACCTGCAAGGATCGAGTTGCGGAAACCATCAAACTATCTGGAAAAGATTGTTTCAAGTAAGAGATTTTATCAGCGTCTACTAAGTCAACTTTATTAAAAACATATTTATAATCAATTTCATTAGCATTTATTTCTTTTAGAACACTTTTAATTGTTTCTATTTCATTGAATAGATCTTTCGAATTTGCATCAAGAACAATTAATAATAAATCTGAATCAACTACCTCTTGAAGAGTAGATTTAAAACTAGCAATTAAATTATCTGGAAGATTCCTAATAAATCCAACAGTATCACTTAAAAGAATATAATTATTATTTCCAATAAAAAGTCTTCTAACTGTTGTATCTAATGTTGCAAATAACTGATTTCTGATTAATACATCACTTTTAGTGACTGATTTCATTAAAGATGATTTTCCTACATTTGTGTATCCAACAAATGATGTTCTGAAAAATGAATTTCTCTTTTTACTTTGCACTTGTCTTTCGGAGTCGATACTCTTAAGTTTTTTCTTTAGCACAGAAATCTTTTTTCGAATAATTCTTCTATCAACCTCAATTTGTGTTTCACCAGCACCTGCCCTTGTTCCAAATCCTCCCATCTGCCTTTCAAGGTGTGTCCATAATCTTGTCAACCTGGGTAATTGGTATTGCAATCTAGCGAGTTCAACTTGCGTTTTAGATTCTTTTGATTTTGCATTTTTAAAAAATATTTCAAGTATTACGCCAGGCCTGTCTAAAAGCTTAATGTCTTTATTTAATTTTTGAAAATTTTTCGTTTGAACAGGACTTAAATCTTCATCAAAAATTATATAATCTACTCCAAGCATTTTAGCCTGCTCAATCACTTGTTTTGCTTTTCCACTTCCAATGAAATAAGCAGGATTTATAGTGTTTATTTTTTGTTCAACTACTCCTTTTACTTTTACATCAAGAGTAGATAAGAGTAATGATATTTCCTCAACACTGTTATGATAATTCTTACTGCTTTTCCATATTCTTGGAGCAACAACTATCGCTGTTTCAATCTTACGATTCATTTACTACAATTTGATTGAAAACAAGTTCTATGAAAATATCGTAAATAAATTCATTAAAAATATTATTTGTCCATTCTTCATCAATTCTGGTAGCTAAGAATATTACTTTTGAACCTAAAATATTTTTTTTAATTACTAGAGGGTCATTGGTTGAAATATTAAAAGAAGCTTCATCAGAGTTATAATCTTTTAATTCATAAAATCTATATACTTGAAATGCTTTGCTATTATTTGATAAATATTTAACTGGATATTCTTCTTCAAATTTAAAGAACTGATTTTTTGATGTACCTCTTAATGCTTTAACTTTTGGATAATCGAGAGTTTTAGATAGATATTCACTATCGACATTATCTATAAAATATAAAATGGGTTTTTTCCCTAACATAAATTTTTGAATTTCTCTAATTAATTTATCAGAAAAATCTTTTATACCTTCAACTATTAAAATATCATATCCAGAAAAATCATACTTTTTGAAACTTTCAGTTTTAACTATATCATATTGAAATAACCGGTTATCATCCAACAAGCTAGCAAAGCTACTTTCATTGTTATTAAGTATAATTACTCTTTGCTGATTTCTAGGCTCAACTTTAACAGAGAAGCTATTAATAGATAATCCGTCTTGCCTTAAATCAATTAATACTGAATCAGCATCAATACTTACAGGAATGTTTCTTACATGAGCATTCAATGAGTCCGAACCAAAATCAAATTTTTCATCTATTCTATCATTTGTTGACCAATGCATCTCAATATTGCTTAAATCAGGATTATAATAGCTCAGCTTTACTTGCAAAGAATCAGAATCAACTAATTTGTAGTCATTTACTATGATGTTAAAATCAATATCCTTAGCTATTGCCATTTCCGAAGAGTTATTATTACATGACATAAGAAAAAAAGAAACTAAAAATAAACTTCGAATCATTTTGCTATTACTAAGTTAATCTTTGAACCTTGAGAAACCTTCGTTCCTTCCTTAGGACTTTGATTTAATACTGTATTTGGTAAAAACTTTTTGTTTTCAACATATTGAATTTTTCCTTCAAAGAAACCACTTTCCTCAATGATTTTAAGTGCTTCGCTAAGAAAAATTCCTTGAAAATCAGGAACATCTACTAAATCATTAGGTGCTAATCCATTACTGACTTCAATTCGCACACCAAATCCTCTTCTTATGCTATCATTTTCTGTTGGACTTTGCCACGAAACTATGCCTTTAGGATACTTTGAACTGAATGAATAATAAATTGAGTCCAACTCAATACCATTTTGATCCAATTCGATTTCTGCAGCTCTTAATGTTTTACCTAAAAGAGATGGAACAATAATTTTTTGATTAAATTGGGTAATTTTAACTTTGATTGATCTTCCAAGCTTTACTTCTTTACCAGATGTTGGAAATTGTTCAATTACTATATTTGGATTTAAGTCATTTGTAAAAATTGTATCAGCAACTACAACCTCGATACCTTCTGATTTTGACAACTGATTTGCTTCATCTAATGTTAAGCCCTCTAAATCTGGAATTACTACTACATTTCGTGCATTAACATATAAAGGCATTAGAATAAAATTAAATGTCATTAATACTATCAACCCAGTGACAAGAAAAATTGATAAATTTTTAAGTAAATTTTTCATATAAGAATATTTGAATCTAAATCTTGATAACCTACAATGAAATCTTTTGAATCCATTGCTTTTTTACCCTCTAATTGTACGAAATAAAGCCTTAATGCATTTTGTCCACACTGAACGTCGAAAAAATTTTTATCTACATGATATATAGCACCAATTTCGTGACAATTATCATTATTAATTGATTCAGCTTTGAAGATTTTTAATCTTTTGCTATTTATGGTAGTAAAAGCACCAGGTGTTGGCGAGAAAGCCCTCACTTTAGCCAGTATTGTATCTGACTTATCATTCCAATTAATTTTTAAATCATCCTTTGAAATTTTAGGTGCTAAAGTAGCCATACTATTATCTTGTTCGATTAATTCTGAAGAATGGTGCAAACATTTATTAATTGAAGATTCAATAAGATCTGCTCCTGCTTCACTTAACTTTTTTGATAAAGAACCATAATTATCATCTTTTGTTATTTCAATTTTTAATTGATCAATTATTTTTCCAGTATCAACTTTCGGTTCTATTAAAAAAGTGGAGACTCCTGTTGAATCTTCTTGATTTAATAATGCATGTTGAATTGGTGCGGCTCCTCTATATTTTGGTAGCAACGAAGAATGAACATTAATGGATCCATATTTAGGTATACCCAATAAAGACTTTGGAAGAATTCTATACGCAACTACTACAAAAAAATCAGGATTTAAATCTTTAAGTTGATCAATAAAACTTGCGTCGTTTAAATCTACACCTTCAATAATTTTTAAATTCTCATCTTTAGCTAAAGTCATCACAGGTGTATCAAGAATTTTTTGTCCACGACCCATTTTTTTTGATTTGTTTGTAACAACTGCTTTAAGATTAAAACTGTTATTGCAAGCTAGAAGAGTTGGGTTTGAAAAATCAGTATTACCAAAAAAAATTATATTTATATCTTTATTTGACATTGCTTGATTTCATTAATTTAAGCGCCTTATCATATTTTAAAAGATCTGCAGGAGTAGCATAATCAGTTATTAATTTTCCATCGAGATGATCATTTTCATGTTGAATAACTGTGGCTAAAAAACCGCTAAAAACCTTTGTGTGTTTTTTAAGGTTGTGATCTAAATACTCATATGTTATTGAATCATAGCGTTCAACATTAATTCTAATTTCTGGTAATGATAGACATCCTTCAGAGTCAACACAAGATCCCTCACCGCTAATTATTTTTCCATTAATAAATACTAAAGGCGATTCACACTCATCAGTGTGGGATATATCTACTACGAATATGCGTTTATTTATTCCAATCTGGTTTGCTGCTAGCCCAATACCATCAAATTCATACATAGTATCAAATAAATCATCAATTAAATTTCTGATTTTTGAAAAGTCTGTTATATTTTTTGATATTGCTCTAAGAGCAGAATGACCATATGTAACTACTTTTTGAACTGCCATAAATTATTTTGAGGAATTTTTAACTTTTGCAATTGCAACTCTGTCGATAGTCATTTCATTTTCATTAGATATTTTTATAATTACAGTTTCACTTTTTAACGCAGCAACTTTTCCATGAATTCCTCCAATAGTCACTACTCTATCTCCTTTTGCTAAATTTTCTTGCATCAATTTTACTGATTCTTGTTTTTTAGAATTTGGTCTAAGAATGAAATAGTATATCACTAAAAAAATTAGGAAGATTGGTAATTGAGAAAGAAAAATATCTAGAAAAGATGCTTCGCTTTGTTGCATTATTATTATTTTTTGATTCATGGACTAAAATTAGTTTACCTGAAGCTCTTTAACAAGACCATAACTTTAGGTTTAAAAAGATAAAAACACATGAAAAGCACAATAAGATTTGAAACTGTATGTAAAATTTTAAATAGACCATTATCATATTCAAAAATGATCTTATTTGTTCCAGCTTTCACTTCAACTGCTCTCAAAACACTGTTTGCTCTAAAAACCTCTACTTCAGAGTCATCAATATAGGCTTTCCATCTAGCAGGATAATAAATTTCACTTAGCACTAACATTCCTTCTTCTTTTGCTTCATAATCAATAATAATTTTTTCTGCGCCCCAATCAATATTAAGAATTTTACCGACTGTATATCTTGAATCATCTAGTTTATCTACTATCGCAGTTTTTGATGGATTAAATGCAGATGCGTTCAGATAATTATACAAATTTTGATCTTCTTTAATCACATCTTTTACAAACCAAGCTCTTGGATTACTTTGATCTAAATTATAAATATAAACTTTCTTTGTTCCATTGACTGATTGAAAAACGGACTCTTTTTCTAATATTAGTTTAGGATGAGAAATTTCAACAGGACTAATAAAATATTTTACATTTAAAAATTGTAATACTGGTATTGAAAGTAAGTTATTTGAGTTCTTTAGCAATTCAGTATAATGACCAAATTTTGCTGGATGATATCCTCCAACTGATTCAATACCATGATATTTAAATTTTGGATCAGTAAACAAAGAACCTGCAGGGTAAATTCTATTTAAACCGAGGTTTTCTTTTAAAAAGATTATTGTTTCGTCCTCATTAAAAACTGACTCAAAGCTTTCAATAGTTGTAATTTGATTTTGTTGGCCTGAATCTTGTCTTGGATTGATAATTCTACTATCAACCCTATATATATCAAACAAGGAAAGTATCAAAAACATATAAAAAATGGTCTGTGTATGAATTTGAGGAAATTTATTCTTAATTATTTCAAGAGTATCTTTTAAGCCATAAGCGCATAAAATATACATGCAAAAATTTGATACAATGAGAATCATGCTTGGAACTCTAAAGCTGCTAAAAAAAGGTAAATAATTATAGAAGAGTTGGTAAAAGATTTCGAAATACTTTCCAAAAGATAGTAAAATTGAAATTACTAATACCGTCCAAAAAAATAATCTCATGCTGTTTAACTTTCTACATGACAAAAAAGCAAATAATAGTACGGGCAATCCAACATAATTTGGGAAATCAGTAAAAGGCATAAAACCTGTATAAGTTGAACCTCCGAATCCAAAGAAATTAGGCATGAGGTATGTCAATAATTCTTTAGGGTGCATAGACCAATTTGTTGCATAAGCAAAACTACCCATATTACTAGATCTAATCGACATTTCACGGTAATCCAAGGATGGTAAGTAAATATGTGAAGCAATTAAGAATGCAATAATAATTCCTGAAAAGAATAAAGCAGCATATTTTCTATTTCTGTTTTGATAAAAAGAATAAATAAAGAAAGATCCCAACAACATACAACTATAATAAGCTATTTGGACATGCGCTCTCTGTAATTGCAAGCCTAGAAACAAAGCAAATAAAAGCATATTGAAAATTGATTGTTCATCATTCAATCTTAAAAGCAATAATAATGTAATTGGAAAAAAAGCAGCTGTCATCATCTGACTTCCATGCCCATAAACAATCATAGTGATTAAAAAAGGATTTAACATCCAAAGCAATCCTGAAATAAATGCAATTTTCTTATTTTGAATAAGCTTTTGAATCAAATAAAACATACTTACTGCAGAAAAAACTAGATGAATAAATTGAATATTTAAATCTGAAACACCTAGCAAATCTAAAAAGTAGCTTGGCAAATATAGTAGATTTACATAAGTAAATGCTTCTAAGGTCGGCATTCCAGAAAAAATCCATGGTTGCCATTGTGGCCACTCCGATGAAGTTAATCTAATCTGATCAAGAATATGATGTATGGCATAAGGATTAAAAGAGTCACCGGAGGAAAATGTATTTCCAAAGATTATAACATCATTAAAAAAGAATAAAACGAAAATAGAATAAATTAGAATTATGATAGAAAGATACATTTTAAATCAATTTTGTTTTAAATGAGTTAATTAGTTCTTTATCCTCCTCATCAAAACCCATTAAAAAATAAATAAGGAAATAAATCAACAAGACCAATGCAAAATTAACTAGAAGGTAAACTATTAAACCTAATATATTATCTAAACTAAATAGGTTTAAAAAAATATTTTTGGCATTAGAACAGATTAAAAATGTAATTATACCAGATACAATTGGCTTGATAAGCTTTATTGAAAACAAATTCAATTTCATTAAAACTATATTTTCAATAAATCTTAAGATACTCAGAATAAATAGAGATATCGCCGTTGATAAAGCTGCGCCTACTATACCATATAAAGGGATTAAAATATAATTCAATGAAATATTCAAAATCAGGGCGATTGAAACATTAATTAAATTGATTGAAGTATTTCCACTCATAGAAAGTGTTGATGAACCTAAACCAAAAATTGTTTGAATGAAAATTCCAGTTAATAGAATTTTTAACGCAAAAGCATTATCAAATTCTGAACCAAATAGCAATAACATTGGGCTTGCAAAAACAAATAGAAATACAAATACTGGCAAAGAAAACATTAAAATATATTTTGAGGAAGATTGATAAGATTCTTTCATTCCTGGAATATTTTTATTGAAATAATGTTCTGAAAATATTGGTGCAAAAATTCCAGCAAAAGCAAATAAAATCATTCTAACTAATCCAGCAGTTCGATCTATAGGATGATACATTCCAACATCAATAGCACTAGATAAAACTCCTAACATTATTATATCAACCCAATGCATTATAATGCCAATCGCTGAAACAAACATTAATGGTATAGAAAATCTTAAAATTTCTTCATCTACTTTAGAATAAATAATATTCTTAAGACTAATTTGTGCAAAATTTCTCAAAAATTTTACGATGAAGATTAAACCAATAGCAGCAGAAGTTACTGTTGGTATCAAAATGGATAGTTTTGTCCCGAGCAAGTAGTATGATGCTAAAAATCCAATTAAGAGCGTTAGAGGATTTACAATTTGATTTACAAAGATTTTATATTTTAAAATTTTAAATGCTTGAGTAGCAAAAGAAGATATTAGAGTTAAAACGGAAAAAGGAAGGCTTATCGCAAATACTTTTATTACTGTTATTAAAAATTTTTCTTCATTCAACATATTATTAACAATGAAATCAGCAGATAGAAATAAAATAATAGAAATTATAATACTAGATAATAGTCCAGCTTTTAAAGATGAATAAATAGAATTATTAACATTCTCTGAATTTTCCGTATCCCTACTTACAAACCTTAAAACACCGTTATCGAGTCCCATTAATGCAAATATTTCTGCAATTCTTGTAACAGCATTTCCTAAAGAATAAATACCTAACATCTGTGCGCCAAGAAATCTTGCCATTACTATTGAAAAAATATATCTGAAAACTGAACCTAATGTCATTCCAGATAATGAAATAAAAGCTTCACTTAGAATTATTTTCTGATTGGATGGTTTGCTGCTCATTTATTTCTTAAATATAACCATCTTATAAATTGAAATGGTAAATGAAATAATATCCAATAAAAAGATATAGAAATTAATTGGATTCCCGTCGCATGTTTCCAAAAGAGTTTAAATTGATTTTTTATCTTCATAAAATTTTTCTCTGAAGAATGTTCACCTAAAGACTGAGAAACATTATGGAGAATTACAGATTTTGGAGCATAAATTATATTTCTATTTAATTGACGAGCTTTTAATGATAAATCAACATCTTCACAGTACATATCAAATGTTTCGTCAAAAAAATTAAGTTTTTTTAAATCTTCAAATCTCAAGCACATACAACAACCAGTAGCATAATGTGTTTCATTCATGAATGAATATTTTGGTCCATCGAAATCTCTTATTCCAATATGATAAATTAAACCTCTCCATAAATCTACAACCCCTCCGGCGTACCAAATTTTATTTATATTTGATGAGTATAATATCTTTGGTGTTGAAATAATTGCTTTTTGATCTTTCACTAAAGGATTAATTAATTCGTTAATAAAATTTCTGCTAACAATTGTATCGTCGTTTAAAAGGATGATAAAATCATTATCTTCAACATTAATTTTCTTTAAACCTTCGTTATATCCTCTACCAAATTTAAAGTTTTTACTATTTTTTATCGTTTGAACATTCGGAAAATTTTCAGAAATCATTCTTAGTGAATCATCTGATGAATTATTATCAATTACAGAAATGGTAAAATTTTTATGATCAACATTTTCAATTGATTCTAAACATCTTTTTAAAATTTTATTATTGTTCCACGTTAGAATAACAATGTGAACTTTATAGGATTCTGAATTTTCAATCATAAAGCCGTAATGTTCTTTCAAATTCTTCCCAAGAAAAATTCTTTTTATGGTTAGATATATTTTTAGTCATTATATCATACATATTATTATTAAAAAAAGAATAAATTGATAAAGCAACTTGATCTTCATTTGGATCTACAATATATCCAGTTTCTTTTTCAACAATATAATCTTTAAGTCCTCCTTTAGATGATACAATAGCAGGCAAATTAAAGTTCATAGAAAGCGATAGGATTCCACTTTGTGTTGCTTTTTTATATGGAAGAACGATTAAGTCTGAGCTAAGGAAATATTTGCTTAGATCTTCCTTGCTAACAAATTTAGTATGAATTATAAATGAACTTTCAAGACCATACTCTTTAATTTTATTCAAATAACTACTCAAATCAGTATACGGCTCACCAACTATAAAGACTTTCAAATTTGGTATTTTTATTTTAAGGCGATTTACGGCATTAATTA